>JGI24891J29808_1000068_pt1 | contig 137205 bp, 115 predicted proteins | sample FreactcultuFSWF8_FD_29808 | JGI IMG/M metagenome (IMG submission 29808) | reverse complement strand
TGGGCATCCCGTCCGCTCTGCCATACATAAGCAGTTGAACGGCAGATTAGTACTACGGTGGGTGACCACGTGGGAATCCCTGCTGCTGTACGTTTTGTTCTCATCCTTTTTGTTTTGCTCTTCTGGTACGCAGTAGTAGCCGCTCGCTCCAATTCTTTTGCCTTCTGTGTCGTCGTTCTTTTGTTTCCGGACCTGTAAGCGCAGCTGGCGAGGGTCATAAATCAGTATCAACTAGATAGAGACTGGGAGGAAGGAAGAATCAAGCAAGCAAGGAAGAATCGGCATCTTTGGACTTTGTCACTGACCTGTTCGGCACGATTCGAGATTCCCTCCAAACTGACCAAGAGAATGGAGCAGCCAAGAGTAACACTTTGACTACACAGTGAAGAGCAAGGAGGTCAGTGGGATATAGCTCGAAACGTAATTTTGTCATGACATTCATGGTTCTATATTCTGTCGAATATACATCTTTCTTCAATCCGACATTTACAGAGTCTTCTCCTTCATCTCAATGCCGTACTTCTCCTTGAGCTCGAGTCTCAAAGGCTCAACGATCTCGGGGCTCATGGGAGCAAGGACACCCTTCTGTGTAATCTTGCCGTCAAGGACCTGCTGAACGGCGACGGCACAAGGGACACCGACGAGCTTGGCCATGGCGCTGTAGCCCTTGGGGTCACCGTACTCGACCAGGGTAGAGGTGCGAGTCTCCTTGGCACCGTTGGCGTGGGTGATGCCGAAGCGGTGCTGGAGCATGACAAGATCACGCTCGCCCTCTTCGTACTGCATCTTCTTCTCGAGGGTGGCGCAGAGGGTGTCGAGAGGGTTGCCGCGGGGCTCAATCTTCTCATCCGAGAAGAGACCGATCCACTTAAGACCGTTGATGATACGGTCCTTCTGCTCGTTGTCGGCGAAGCTGGTCTTGGAGCTAATGGCCCAGACGAGGTCCTCCTCGGTGTGGCCGCTGCTGCCCAGAACCTGGGCAGTAGCCTCCTTCCACGTGAGGGTAGGAGCGTCGGCAAGAGGCTTGAGGAACTCCTTCTCGGCGTCTTCCAAGAAGCCCATGTCGACAAGGGCCTTGATGAACTCGGGGAAGCCCTGGTAACGAAGGGTACCACGGATGATGGTCTCAGCCTCGGGGATAGCGTAGCGCTCTCTGTAAGGGGTCGAGTCACGGTTGGGGTAGGCGACGAAGGCGTAGCCGGGGTAGATGAAGTAGGGCTTAGCAGTAGCCATGAGCTCGGGGCCAGCGACTTCGACGATCTTGTCATCCTGGAAGTACTTGGCCTGGTTGCGGAGGGCAAGAAGGACACCACGGCTGCTCCATGAGAACTTGTAGCCGAGAGGATTGTCACTGCACTCGGGAGCGGGCAGACCACCACAGTAGCTGAGGAAGCTGGTGATCTTGCCACCGGCCTTGTGAACCTCGTCGATGGTCTTGACGGCGTACAGGTGGTCGATACCGGGGTCAAGACCGATCTCGTTCATGACGGTGATGCCGGCCTCCTTGGCCTCGGCGTCGAGCTCGAGCATGGCAGGAGAGACCTGGACGAGTTAGAGGAGCGGAAACAACGAGAGATGTGGGGTTGACTCACGTATGAGGTGGTGACAACGTGCTTCTTCTGGTTGATGGCAGCCTTGATGACGGTGGCGTGGTAGGTGTAGGGAATCAAACTGATGACAACGCCGTTCTTGCCAACCTCGTGCTCGAGGGCAGCCGAGTCGTTGACATCGAGAGAGATGGGGCTGCAGTTCTTGAGGCCCTCACAGAGCTTCTTGGCCGACTCGAGGGTACGGCAGGCTGGAATGGCATGTCAATGACTGTCGTGTACGGGACGATGCGTACGAGGTGCGTAGATACCAACAGTGACCGAGATGTCGGCGTCGCTCAAGATCTCAGCAGTAGGGCGGGTGACGAAACCAGCTCCAAGAAGGAGAGCCTTCCTGTGGCAGAGTTAGCATGTGTCCACTCTTTGACAAGAGCTGTGAGGCCTGAGCTCGAGATTCTTACTTGGAGCTTCCGAGAGACGGCAGCATAGCATCCATTGTGAATATGTGATCAGAGGGTATCAATTGAGAGGTATACAAAAAGATGCAAAGATTTAGAAAACACGGCCTGCGTGAATGACTGATTGCAGCGGTTAGGGACGGTCAACCAAAAGCACCTCCGATGCTCGGCCTGAGCTGCCCATGACGAAACAGTTTTGGAAGGAAGGTGGGGGCCGACGGCCGATATTCTGCCGCTCCGTATCCACAGCGCGCTTTCCTTTCTTGACAACTTTCATCCAAGGCTTCTTCTTTCTCTCTTTCCTCTATCTAGCTGGTGCTGTCTCAACCGTCTTCATCAACACTGTCGTCGCAATGTCGTCGCCTTCAATCGCAGACGCGTTCTGGGCAGCACCGCCCATTGCTAGGTAAACACGCGCACTCCCTCTCTCACGCGTTCAATCTTCTGACTCTTCTTTCACAGAACCCTCACAGCAGCTACGCTTGTTCTCTCCGTCAACTTTTGGCTCATCCCCATCATCAGTTCCTACTACTTTGTCTTCGTTCCCCGGTTGGTGTTGAAGCTATGGGTCCCTCAAATCTGGAGACTTGTGACTGCCTTCTTTATCACTGGCCCTTCGCTGGGCTTGATCATGGATCCATACTTCCTGTTCACATACTGCAAGGCATTGGAAGTTGATTCCAGCCGCTTCTCTCAGCCAGGCGACCTGTTTGTCGCTCTGGTCTTCATCTGTAGTGTCATCTTGGTAAGACGCGTCGCTGTTTTTCTTTTCATCTCTCCCTTTGCACACATCACTACCCCTCCTATATCTGCCCGCCCAGCCAAATACATAGCTGAAGCGGTTCCTGGAAGGAGGGCAAATTACCGTTGTACTGTGTCATGGTCCGTCATTCGCAAAATCCAAAAGGGCCATGATGGAGTATGACCGTGGTGGGATTGCCCATTGAGAAAGCTGCTCGGCGATTCCTTGGTCGAATCAGTGGTTTTGGCACCCTACATCTCTTCACCTGAAGCTCCTCTCGTGCTGTCTTGATCTATTTGCGACTATTACAGTACTGATGACTACTCAAAGCTTCTCACAGGCATCGTCTTTGGCGGAGGCTTGCTCTTGGGTCCGCTTCTACTTGCCCTCGCCTATTTGCATGTGCAAGATGCTCCCGATGGCATGATGACTTTCTTCTTCTTCACCATTCGCCGCAAGTATCTGCCCGGATGTATGTTGCTGGCAGCCTTCCTCATGGCAGGTCCCAATGAGGCTATCAAGCAAGCCTTTGGTCTCGCTGCTGCACACCTCTACGACTTCTTGACCAGAATTTGGCCATCGTATGGAGGTGGCACCAACCCTATCAGCACACCACTGGTTGTGCAGCGTTGGTTTGCCAGGCCTGCCGGCGCAAGCACCACACGTGCGTATGGCACCGCCTTTCAGAGTCGTCCTGCTGGCTCTGTCGGCGCCCAGTCTCAGACAAGCAGCTCTGGTGGTGGCGGCTGGACCAGTGGCTTCACTTCGGGCTCATGGGGATCAAGAGGACCTGGCCGTAGACTTGGTAGTGATTGAGCAAAATATCATAGCAGTAGTCATCTAATGCATCTATCCCTCGTCATCATTGTACCAACATATCATCGTACTGTTATACATTGTTTTATAAATGCTGTCTTCGTTCGTGGTGTTTCTGTGTATATCCTGCAGTTCATGGTATTGGCAGATTTGCCTTCTCTACAGCTCGGCCAATTGTCATGCAGTCTGCATGGGTATGATGAGACTTAAGAGTCTGGATATCTTGTCAAGCAATCACGGTAACCTCAGTGATCTTTCTCGTTGTCCGCACAGTGGTGTTTGTAAACTGGGTTCTGCTATTTTGTGCCAAGTCTAGCTGTTGGTGTGTGTTCAGTTGATTTCTCTGGTCAAGAGATCGTCAAGAGGAGAAAGTCGAGTCTCATGGCCAAACACGGCCATAACCCATCGCTATCGGACGTATCGCCAGTTTTGAATGCCTTAGAGTCGCTCAGAAGAGAGATATAGATCAATACATCCGTGGTTGGTAGAGTAGAGAGCGTGGTTCGCCATGAACAGGGTCACCCAGGCACCAAAGGAGATGGTCAAAATTCGGGAATTCCAATGACACATCTCGATCATGAGAAGTAAGCACGAGAGGTGATGGACATGAAGTTCGCGACCATTGAACGATTGCTTTGAAAACTGCCTCTGGATCGGAACGATTCGCTGACACGAACGTTTTCGTTCGAGCATACCTACGACTGCCCAGGACGAGAAGACGCAACTCATATCCTGCAGTCCAATCGGGTGTAGCAATGGGCTGGTAGCCCGAGACCATTACCCGTGGTCAATCGATTGCTTGTCTTCACCTCAGTTTTGCAACCTGAACGATGGGTTCACACACCTTCCCTCAGAAGACTCTACGTCGAGCACCACCCAAGAATAGTCGAGCCGAACGTACAGTATTCAGGAAGCTGAAGGATTATGCAGAATCTGACGAGACACAAGCAGTAGTCGATTCGGACTTGAGCGTCTATGCGACCCATGGTCCCTTCAGCACTCTTTGCCTCTCATCAGTATAGCATCCTGCTATGCGATGGTCCGCTGCATGTATGGATGAAACGGAAGACGAAGCAGACTTGCCGTCGGCCAAAGCCCTCCTTTATCTTTGAGACTGGTCAGTTGGCGATCATAAAGCGTAAGACCGAGCAACCTGGTTGCATGTAGATTGGTGACTTCTTGCGCACATGGGAAATCCTGAATCCTTTGACCATCTTACTTTGTTCATCGGCCAGCATGGTCGCACTGCGTTGAATGTTGTCGAACCGGATAAGTATGTCTGTGCCACACTGGACTCGAGCCGCCAGTGTTCTTATTGGCCATATCGCTGGACCTTTCTCGGTGTAACACGGAAGCAGACGTCCGCACACACTGCGCGAAGAACATCGAGTCTGCAAAATGACTGACTTCTGACCACGGTTGCACAGGACCTCTTGGCTTGCCTGGAGAACAAAAAAGACGGCTGTCGCAGGCATCCGTTGCTTATTCTACTCATGATCGTAACCGCTTCAGAATGATCGGAGCAAATGTTGCGGCGGGGTGTGTTTGAGGCTGGAAGCTCTAATGTTCCTGCCGTCGGCTTGTATAACGAACATATGGCGTACTATAGTCTGTGAGAACAACATGTGTTGCAATTGCCAAGTTCAGTTAGAGTTGTGATAAGCCGAGCATGGTTACTGATAGTGATTTATTAGTCAATAACCGAGCCAGTCATCTGTCTGGAGGTGGCTGTCAACTCTTCAGAGGTTAGATGGAGCTTCTGTGTGATATCGTGATGATTCGTGACAAAGTGGAGTACGGGTAGGCAATGTCATCTTTGTACTTTTGGGCTGCTGCATCACGCCTTCCGACTCTCCGGCAGACAGGCAATTAGGGCCGCCCAAGCGGGGGGCTTATCAGGTACAGACTACATACTGCTCCCATTGCTGTTGGTTGGCTAGGGGCTTGTAGGCTTCTTGACCGACACCTGGTAATGGGGTTAATTCGTCAAGAAACTGAGCACAAAGCTGTGGGACACAGGGAGCCCCTGAGATGGTTGAATCAGTCAGGCGTTGTGATGCTCTGGTTGTTCTCCGAATAGCTGTAGCAGTAAGCAGTTAATCAAACAAGTCTGCTGTACAGCACTGCCGGAGCGACCTTGCATATCGTGCGCGAATTGGCAGCTATCAGGGTATCGGTTACCTGCAGCAGAAGATGCATTAAAGAAGTGGGTCGTTGAACCTGGGTTGCTTGTATGCATGCTGGGAGGTGGAGGCGAAGGAGCGACTTGCCTGGGGCACGCAATTACGAGCTCAAAGGGTCCCCTGTCGGATTAGAGCGTGGCCGCTGTCAGTTCTGTCACCCCAAGCAGCTAATGCAGTATGGCGCATGCAGTGTTCTCATTAAAGTGCCGTAATGTGGGATGAATTGACGAACTCGGTGGAAGTAAAATCCAACGACAGCATGGCGGCAGGGTCCAAGTACGCAGACGAGCACCAAGAAGCAGCAATCCGGGCGAGCTGGGCTCGTTCGGATAGATTCGAGTCGATTGTCTAGGCATGATCGGCACGACGGCGCAGAGGTGGTTACCAAAAGATCGAGGGCGCGTGAGATGTGACGCAATGTGGGGGGTAGCTTTTCCCCAAACACGGTTTTCTCATTCTCGATCTTGGGGTGAATAATCGATAGGCATAGAGAAACATCACTCGCTGACCAGTGGACGAGTGGAATGAGAGAGATTTAGGGGACAGTGTGGCATGGGATGCGGTTGAGAGAGAGTAAAAAGAGACAGATGTTTATTCGGTTGGCGTCGGGATCTTCAAGGTTCACAACCCCAGAGGAGTTCCCCAAAATATCCCCAGATGGGCCATGGCATGTTCGATGGAGGACGACAGCAGCGCCAGCTACTGGACGTTGCTTCTTTTCGCGCTGGCAGGCACGCAGGACCGCACGATCTTGACTGACTTGAGTTCCCCAGGGGATTGCAGGCGGCCCCCCTTATGCAAGCCGTGCATGGTTGTTCTGATCCGATGTGTCGCCGTTGACCCTATATTGCCCCGTCGTCGTACTGTTCTGCGTACGAATCATCACCAATTACGTCTGTTGCTCCTCTGTGCTTGGGAGGCGTAGACTGGCGACACTCTCCCGTGCTCTCTCGTCTTTCTATTGTTCGTAGGCCGTACACGCACAGTTCCCGGGCCGTGTGGGAAATAAGCTTCTCCAAAAAGGCCGAAGAAGGGCAGCCGGTCTAGCCCCGCCAAGGAGGAAACGAAGCAGCGCGCGCTTTGATCAGGAATTGATGCTTTGAAGGTGGATAATCCCTCTCCATCCTTTCCTGCTCTTGCTCTTGCTCTTGCAGCCCCCCCAGCATCACCTCCACTGACCCCGTCGTCTCTGCCAGCTCCCAGGATGCCGCAGCTTGTTCAATTGTAGCCGTCGACTGCACCCACGCTTCTCTTCCACCACGACCTTTCGCTTCATTTCCCCGCCTCGCCGTGCGCCACGACCAACAACATGGCAGAGGTTTTGTCCAGGTCGCGAGACGACCAATCCCAATCCTACTATGTTCAGTCAAACCCGACCTCTTCTTCGCTCAAACGCTCCCACTCCTCAAGGACCTCGCTGCTGGTCGGCTCGCCGCCTTCGACTTCGCACCGCACCGCTTCCGAGCCTTCGTTTGAGCACATCGGCTCTCTCAAACGCTCCCTAGCTTCTTCTGGCTCACTCGCTGCCTCTCGCCAATCCTACTCGGACTTTTCCCAACCCCAATCCAACTCGAACAACAACTTCTACAGCCAGCAGCCAAAACTCTCCTTCGAGATCGGAGGCCAACAAGACACCGGCCTGGCCTTCCCCGCCTACGACGAGGTCCAATTCTTCCATGAAGACGAACCGCTGGACCTCCCTCCCAGCCCTCGGCCCGAGGATGAAACTTCCGACGCCGACTCCAACGATGGCAGATGCGACCGAGACGACGAAGACGACGCCGGCAGCACTACCGACACCACCCGTTCCGACTCGCCGTTACCAACTCCCACCGTGGCCGACGACACGGCCATCAAACACGAGCCATCGAGACATGTCGACTACCTCTCGCACGACTGGCGAGAGGAAGACATTTGGTCTTCATGGCGGCACATTGTGTCACAGCGCAAGGTCTATGGTCAAAGGTCGCGCCTCGAAAATGCGTCATGGAGAACGTGGGCCAAGTCGAAATACCACCTACCAACCGTCTCCCCCGAGACGCTCAATTGGCTCAAAGAAAGCGACGTGACCTGGCTCTATGGCCCGCTGCAGCCCGCCTCGACCCATCCCGTAACCCAGTTCTCACCCGACCCCAGTCCTCAGTTCTCGAATTCAAATTCATTCGCCCAGAAGAAGCCAATTCTCAAAAAGCGAAGCATGTCTGAAGTCATGCTACAGCGCTCGCTATCAACCTCGTCTCTCGTCAAGCAAGCCGCCGCTGCTGTACAAGCCCAACAGTCTTTGCCTCCATCCAAGCGACCTCCTCTTGGCCGCTCGTCTGCATACCTCCCCACCGCCAGTCTGATGGTGCCTAGCGGCAGAGACCAACTTGACTTTTTAGATCTGGGCTGCTTCTCCCCACGTCCTTCATCTGGCGATAGGTCACCATTCGAGTATCCCAAACGCCACATTCGTTTCGATGAGAAGGTCGAGCAGTGCATTGCAGTTGAAGGTAAAGATGGCGAGTTTGGAGACGAGAGTTCTGAAGACGAGAGACCAAACAACGACTCCGATTCCGACTCCTCTGACGACGGTATTGTCATGATGAGACGTCCTAAGAGAAAACGACCAGCTCGAATGCCTTTATCCAGGAGTACATCCTCTAGCAGGACCATTGAAAAGCTTCCATCGACTACCCTCAAAAACAAGACGGAGCTCGTCGAGCCTCCTCCACAGCCAGCCGCATCTCTGACTCGCTCATGGAGCTCTAGCAAGCTGCCACAGTCGGCCTCACAAGAGACCCTCAAGCCGTCAAATCCTTCCAAAAATCACATTCTACCTCCGGATGACGAAGAGAGCGAAGAATTGGATTCAGATGATACAGAATCACTTAGACTAAGTGCATTCGCGAATCGACGAGACAGTGTAGCCGTGCACAGATCACGGACGTCAGGTTCGCCTTCTACAACACCCTCCGAAGACGAAGATGAAACTCCTGGAATGCGCCGCAGTGCTTCGGGAATGTTCATGCCTTATGAGGAGGACGAAGATGATATTGTCGCTGCTGGCCTCTTCGGCAAGGTGAGTGACACTCTCAATACTGCAAAAGACATAGCCCATGTAATCTGGAACGTCGGGTGGAGAAAATGAGATTTTTTTTCACGTGTTGGGCTTTTTTCTTAATACGGAAGGCGCAACATTAAATAACAGAGGGGGACGGTTGGGACTGGAATCTTGCATTTGATTGATTTTGAGTAAAGGCGCATTATGGAAGGTGGTGGCTATACAGTGGTCTCTTGGGTTTCCGAAGCGACGACCTTTTTTTTCTTCCAGCATTGAGCGATCTTTTGTCTTCTTTTTTCTCTCTCCTTCTTGCAAATTCAGATGCCTTCATTCATGTACTTATACTGTGTTTTTTAACAGGCTCAACAGCAGTGATAGCCAGAGCTGCGTCCTTTACGATCATGCCACAACGTGTTGGAAACGGTTCCTGCCTGGTAGCATCTACCTACTACTGTACCTGTGTACACCAATCCAGTGGCACGCAAGATACAACAGTGACTTGCCTCCATGCATATATAGCCTGCAGATACGATAAACCCATCAATCAGAGATGGCAAGACACGCATGAGACCTTGATAAGCCAAGAGGCTGGTATCGTTGATTCCTATCTCGCAAACCAGGTATCATGAGAGACGCTCACCAAGCTTCGTGCATGGCCAAGCATTGGTCTGGCGATGGAGCTCTACGGTATTCCTGCGCAGTAGGATTCCGTCCAAAGCTGTCGACAGGTCTACCTGGCTGTTGTCTCTTCCCACCATCCGGACGGGCAGTTCCATTTGTCCAGGCAACCTTCATCTCGTTCTCGTCTCGTGACACAGACGACGAAGCACCATGTGGTGGTGCATGGCTTCACTGATTCAGTGCCATTCTGGTCCCGCACGTCCCCAGGCTCGGCTTGAGCGCGGATCCAGCTAGCGCCCGAGGGGCTGCTCTTGTCCAGCCCTCGCAGAACATGTTCTGGAGTCAATCCCACCCAGGCCACTCCTTTTCGCACGCTGACCAGTGAACAAAAATTCGGCATTCTGGCCGCATGCAAGTCGGATCCATGGCCGGTCCACACGATGTCCGATCCATTATCGCTGGCATAGCGAGCGACTCCGAATCTTCGCGCAAGCTATCCGCCTATCATCTACAGTCACTTGTCGTTGATCCTTCGTTTGCGCGTGCCTTTGTGCAGGCTCAGGGCGTACCTGCGTTGAAGCAGGTTGTCCTTGAAGAGAATGGAAATGCTCTTGCCTATGCGCTGGGTAGCTTGACGCGTCTGCTGGAGATGGACCTGGGATGGGACCATTTGAGCTCAGATGTGATAGAACGTGTAAGAATTAATTCAGAAACCTACCCTTTGAGAGATGTAAATTCTTAGATTTGTTGTGATCAATTAGGCTGTCAAAGTTGTCGTCACTCGCCCTGTTATCAATGTCCTCCGCAATGCGCTGCTTCTCTTGGTTCTGGTGGTATCACGACCATTCGACCCTTACAAGTTGCAACAACCTTCCGAGGATGAATTTGGATTCAAGGCTCTGGTTCCGCTTTTGCAGGTCCACTCAAATTTCCTCGACTGTCTGGTTGATAAGCTAGCATCTGCTGATCATGCACTCTGCGCAAATGCTTTACATTTGGTGAATGCATTGATGCGAGACTCTGTTGCCAATGGAGGAGAAACTGAATGGCCCAAATTCATCAACAGACTGCAGGAACTAGGGGTCATCAGTGGTGTTGAGAACCTCATGCGCGGTGACTCGCTTCAAGAGATTGCTGGCCCAATCCTTGAGTTCCAGAGTTTGATGAAAATCCTCTTTGCTCGCTGGAGACACATCCTGGTGGATCTTGAAAAGGCCGAGCATCGCAAAGCTCTCAAGGAGCTTCAAGTATCTAGCTTTCCTTCAAACTACCAAGCAAGTCAACAAGGTATGTTGGAAGTAGTTAAAGTCTTGGGTTCCGAGCTAATACTTCCAAGATCTTGATTCAGACAAATGGCAGCGTCTAGGCTTCTCATCCGACAACCCAGCAGCAGACCTCGAAGACGCCAGGTTTTTGGGCATGATGAATCTGACCGAATACGTCCGCAGGAACCGAGACACGTTTCAGAGGGAACTCCTGGAGCAGAGTGTAATGCCAGTGGAACTGCGCTGTCCCATTGCAAAGGCAAGTCTGAGTGTCACCATGGTCCTTTACGAGCATTTCGAGATAGCCAAGATGGATGGTCAAGATCCTACAACGAACACCACCACTCCGGACGACATTAGAGATGCCGAGAGACTTGCAAAGCCACTCCTGTTGAGGTGGGAGGACGTCCACGCGGCATCGCTTAACGCCTTTATTCGACTTTGGAAGGAGGCAGGTGCCACCACTAACGATTACCGCAAGATTGAAGACCTTTCGCGACTCCTCATCAGAACCGTCCTCGGACAAGTCGATAGAAGAGCATCCATGGATCAAATCGAGGAGCAGCTTGGAAGCACAACTCTGGGCAAAGTCAGAGAATGGCAACTGCAGGACGTCTCACAAATCTACGAATATGCTTGGGGACAAGATTTGAGGTAAGACCTACTGTGGACAATCGCACCCCACTTTTCACTTGCTAACCTAGATCCCCAGAAAACTCCGCGAGCAAACCCATACGGATGCACTTTTGTTTATGCGTGAGCAACGTATCAAGTGTCTACTCCAAGGCTCCTGGTTCCCCATCATCTCTTCGGCGACATCTCCCTCGGACATATCTATCACCTCGTCAGATTCGCAAAAGCTGCGTGTTACCGCATGGCGCTTTGTCCGCCTTTCGAACGACAGGAAATACCTACATCACGCTTCACACACCAAGAAACTAGACAAAACACCACAACTTCATGAGCTTAACGAGAGACTCGATCTCGAGACCATCAGCTCTGTTGATTCGAATGTGGCCAGATCAGATGTATTGATTGGCGAAGACGCGAGCAGACTCTCAACCGACAAGCATGCCTCATCTGCAGGAACAATCACACGTTTGACGATCTTCGGCGCTCCGAACGCCTTTGCAAAAGTCCAGTCTGGGGAAGCAGTATTGCTTGAGTTAAACACCAGCAGCTCGTCACTGGCATCAGAATGGCTAGATGGCCTTCTCATGCTTTTGAACCAACAGCCTATCACTGCAGACACCAACAAATTGGTCGACTTGCTCGAGCAGTGGAGTTTGACAATTCGAATGTTGAATCTGCGGTGGGAAGATGTGGATTGGGAAAGAGCTCAGGACGACAAGCAGTTGCCTGTTCCGAGTAGAGCTGGACTGGATGATGATTTCTGGTATGAAATGTGATGGAGAGAGGATATAACAGCATCTCTTAGAATCGTAGCTTACAACATATTTGTATTAAAGCATAATAGATCTTGGTAATAGAAAACCGGCCGCCCCTGCCTTCTCATAACGATGAACTTGCCAATGAGCAGAAACGGAAGGTGAGACCAAGAAATCTCTCGCGTCGCCGCTTCCTCATCCGACCAGATTCGGATTTCTCATCACCACTCTCTGAGGGCGCCGTCGACACCGACAAATCCTTGCAATGGCCACGGCTCTGTGTTCTCAGCTACTCTCCTGACGGCCTCTTCATCAATCTCAATGCCCAAACCAGGTCCTGTCAAGGCATCCAGATATCCATCCTTGACTTTGAATACTTCTGGATTGAGTACATAGCTGTGGATGTCGTGTTCACCAGCCTGAACATTGTAATGAATGCCCTTTTGATTCAGTTTAGCATATTACACGTGATGTAAACGATAAATGGTTAATTCGTTACTTACCACGGACATTTCTTGGATCATATGATTGGGTGTGCAAAGACCGATCTGTAAGCATGCTGCAAGGGCGATGGGCTGGAGAGTATGGTCAGTGCTGCGTCTTGGTAAGGATATTAGAAAGACTTACTCCTAGAGGGCAGTGGGGCGCGATAGCAACTGCGGTTATTTTGTAAGCATGACTAGTCTTCATCGATCTAGGGGTGAGGAACTGCTCACCATCATATGTTTCGGCCATGGCTGCAATTCTTCTGATCTCAGAGATACCTCCACAATGCGAGATATCGGGCTGAATGATATCAACCGAAGCATCTGTACATATTCAGCCTTGAACTCTCTATGTGTATGAGAGCGCAGTCGATGGCTCACCTTCGAAGAATCTCTTGAAGTCCCATCGACTGTATAGTCTCTCACCGAGAGCGATGGGTGAGCTCGTGAGATTCGACAGCTGTTTTATGCCCTCTGGGTGCTCGCTGAGTAGCGGTTCCTCCAAGAAAAGCACGTCGCAGCCCTCCAACTTACGCCTAAGGTAGCCAGTCAGCACGGTGTATCCAGTGTATAATACATAAATCACGAGAGAACGCTCGTCAACCCATGAAGTCTGTTCAAACTCACGCCAACTGCTTGGCCATAGCCTTGTGAATTCTGCCATGGAAGTCGACAGCGACATCAAGTCCCAAACTCTTCACAGTCTTGACTCTCTCAACAGCCGAGTCTAGTCTGGATGGCGAGTCCAGCCACCCGACATCCTCCGTTGCATTCATCTTGACTGCTCGGAAGCCTTGAGCGAGTCGTTCTTTACCAGCTTCTGCCACCGAAGACGGACGATCGCCTCCGATCCAAGCATAGACTTGGACCTTCTGTCTCACTTTACCTCCGAGTAATTGATGGATTGGCACACCAAGCTTTCGAGCTTTGAGGTCCCATAGTGCAATATCGATGCCGGCGAGAGCACTCATGAAGACGGGACCACCGCGGTAAAAGCCTAGAGTCCTCGTTAGCACGAAATATCGAATTGCCTCTAAGTATGCTCGTGTGACGAATGACTGTCATGGTCCGGAATTGCTGAATTGGAACATCACGTGTAATAACATACTCTTTCTCCACGCCTGTTGCCAAATCTCTTCGATGTCATCAGCCTCGAGGCCGAGGAAGCGGTCGATGTATCCAAGAAGAGTGCCTTCTACAGCTTGAGTGTGTCCTTCCAAAGTTGCTTCTCCCCATCCAACATGACCCTCTGCATCGGCTATCTTGACGAACAGCCAGCGGGGCTTGACGCGAAAGTACTCGATGGTCTTGATTGGTGCCATCGTGGAAGTAAATTGGTATATGAACAAATCCAGTCGCCTAAGGGATTCAGTCTTGGCTGAGTATGAGAGTAAGGCGCGATCAAAGGTAGACGTGGTTGCTGTTTGATATGCAAGATGGTGCACGGAAAGAATGCCGACTCGCGTCTTGCTTCCCCGAGCGAGACCCCACCAAACGTCACTCGCAGATCTCGGTTATCGGGTAAGTACGACCAAATCTTGTAATAAACTGCTTTTATTTCATGTTGTCAAGGAAGCGTCGAAAGACGCTCTAGCTAAGGTCGAATATGCCTTCCCTCCATTTAGGACGACCGCCCGTTTGACCCTCTTCCTTCCCTTTGCTAATCGTACAAAGAAACGCCCCGATATTCCTTCCTTTTCCATTGCCTTCCAGTCATGCCTCATTAAGAATAGGAAGCTGCTCCTCAAGCGGAAGATCATGCCTTCATGGTCGACAAGAAACCATCCAAGTTGAACTCCTCTTCGTACTGCTTTTCATCCCAGAGCTCGGAGAGCTCATCAAGAATGCCCTTCTTGCCTCTCTCGCGCACGTTACCTTCAGCATCCACGGCGTCTGCTTCGTCGATCGAATTGGGATCTCTGGGTTTATCTTCAAGTGATGGTGCGCCTTCTGTGTCGCCCATGTTGAACAAGTCCAGGATTTGATCTGTCTGCATGCTTCCCAAGCCAGCGTTCTGCTGATTGACAACGGTGCTAGCCACGTCGATCTTGAATCTCTGCAAGCTGAGAATCTTCTCTTCGAGAGTGCCTCTAGTGATGAGTCGATAAACATTGACAACCTTCTTCTGACCAATACGATGAGCACGGTCCATGGCTTGGAGATCCTTCTGAGGGTTCCAATCGTGCTCAACAAAGATGACGGTGTCTGCTCCAGTCAAGTTGAGACCGAGTCCACCAACACTAGTTGTAAGCAACAAGCAATCAATGGATGGGTCAGAGTTGAAGCGGTTAACGATGTCTTGACGTTTGGATGCCTCGACACTTCCGTCAAGTCGAGAAAAGGTGATCGATGGTAGCATACGCTTGAAGACAGTTGATTCAACCATGTCGAGCATCTCCTTCATTTGACAGAAGATGAGAGCTCTGTGCTGCGAGACAGCTTGATCTGCAGAGGGTACCTCACCGGCCGCGGCAGAGTCGACACCGATACCACAGTCAACGAGAAGATCCCTGAGAGCTGTAAGTTTGGGAGCGTGAACTGGATCGGTCAAACTAGAATTTTGACGCGCCAATTGCGCTTGAATGGATGCGTATTGCTTGTGGCTTTCTTTCATTACCAAAGCTGGCGAGTTGCAAAGTTTACGCATGTACTGCAGAGCTTGGAAGATATGTTGCTTGGCCTCCTTGTCGGCCGAACCAGCCTTCTCCGCAATCGTCTTTGACTCCTTGCGAGTGAAGTCTTCGAAGAGCTTCTTTTGCAAGTCACTCAAATCGCAGTAGTAGTTCTGCAGAATCTTGGGCGGTAAATCATCCAACACCTCTTCCTTGAGACGACGTAACAAGAATGGCAGAACTTGCTTGTGCAAGGCTTCGATGGCCAATGCACCAGCCTCTTGTTCTTTGGATGAAGACTTGCTGAAACGTGAAGCTGCAATGGGCTTGGCGAAGCGATCTTGGAACATCTTTTCTGTGCCAAGGAAGCCGGGCATCAAGAAGTCAAAGAGTGACCAAAGTTCGAGTACGTTGTTTTGAATAGGCGTGCCAGAAAGGATGAGACGATGGTTGCTTGCAATACGTTTGACGGCTTGAGTGACCTTGGCTTTGGGGTTCTTGATGAGATGGCCTTCATCAAGGACACAATAGTTCCAAGTGTAAGGTGCAAAGACTTCGACATCGTTTCTGCAGATATCGTATGAGGTAATGACAATGTCGGCCTCGGTGAGTTTGGCGCGGTGTTTGTTGCGCTCAGAGGGTGGTCCGACATAGGCGACAGCGTTGAGGAAGGGTGCATATGTACGAATCTCTTGCTGCCAATGTCCAGAAAGAGTCGGGGGACAAACGATCAAAGAGGGCATCTTGCGTTGATCGGGTGCTTGAGTCTTAGCAAATTCCTCGGCGCGCATGTGGTGGTCACTTGCGACAATGCAGATTGTTTGCAATGTCTTGCCGAGACCCATGTCGTCACAGAGCACTCCATGGAGATGGTAGCGATTGAGGAACGCCAGCCAGTTAACACCATCCTGTTGGTACGACCGAAGATCGGCCTTGATTGCGACTGGAATCTCGAACGACTCGACCTTTTTGGGATCAAGCATCTGCGCAATGAATTTGCGTTCCTTTTCACGTCCCTTGAGGAGCTCTTCGGAGAGGCCCGGTGGGTCTGGAATACCGGCTTCGAGGGGTACTAGCTTGACCAATGTAGCAAATGCTGTAGTCGCAATCAAACGTACACCATTGTCCGAATCACTCATGCGTCCAAGTACTGGGACCAGGAGGAAGATGACATAGGGCAGAATGCGGTCTTCCATGACTTGGATGAGATGGTAGATGCACTCTATAGCGCCCTGTCTGCAATGAACGTCGGTTGGGTTGTTGATTGGTGGTAACACTCGTTCAACTAGCATGGTGAAACCCTTGACAGTAATCACACTGCACATGCTTGCGAAGCACTTGGCAGCAGTGTACCGGAGAACAGCAAGTCGTGTCTGAAGAGCTCTGGCGACGAGGCCCATGAGGTCGAGAACGAATTGATGCAAATCAGAGTGGAACGATGGCACCAATGCGCGGAGCGTAGACATGGCATCCACGACTTCTTGACCAACATTTTGTTCTGGATCCGTGATGTTGGCAGGTAATTCTCCAGAAAAGCAATTGCGAATTGGATCTTCGATGAGAGTACGAAGCATGGGAACCTTTTCGAACAATTCACTTCCGAACTTGATACAGAGTTGCTCCAATGCATCCTTGGTACCACGTCTTGTGATGCGAGCTTGGCGGACCTCTTTTTCGTATGTGGCAGCATCTGGTCGGTCTTGTATGTCTTCGTCTTTTTGCAACGAAAGAATGCCAGATTCTTTGTCTGCGTTCGGATGGAATTCTGGCGTCTCTCCAGTCTCCATGCAACAAAACTTAACCAAGTTACCAACAACCTTGTCGACAACCTTCATGCGACCACTGGCGACCAACTGATCGACCAAATTGGCGATGGCAGCTGCAGAGCGTTTCTGAAGCTCGAAGTTTTCTTCATCCTTGACACTGTCCATGAGAGCTTTGATGGTGGCCTGAGGCTTCTTTGGAATCTCCTTGAGCGCCACAATGGCAGCAGCCGCAGCGGATTTAATGCGGACGTCGCGTTGTTTCTTGATGAGGGTTGCCTCGGCAATGACAGAATCAACATCTTGCTTTGCGCTAGACAGCATTTCGGTTGCAGTGACGCGCTGAGCAGGTGAAAGTGTCTTGTGCAATCTTGCATAGTCTTGCACTGCGATGCGCTCTCCATCGGCAAGCGAGAAGGCGTTCTTACCGGCTTCTGGCTCTCCTTGAACCACGACGGCGATTGTGGGAAGCTTGCCTGGAGGCACATGTGCCTTCTCACGGAAAGCGTTGAGAAGACTCTGGCACTGTGCACGTACGATCTGAAGATAGCTGGTGAGATCACTGTACCAGGTAGGCCTATCTTCTTCCACCAGTGGACGGAGATTTTCAGCGAAGGAAGAGACAAGATCGTCCTTGGCGGTCAAGGTTTTGGCGTACTCCTCAATGAAGACGGCGGTGAAGAGTTGTGTGGTTGAGAAAGTGGACTTGAGGCCTGGTAAAATCTTTGAAGAGAACATGTCACGTCTCGTCTCTGCCGGCCAGACCTGACAAGCCTTTGCAAGAGCTTGAGCTGCGTGAGTTCTGGATCTGATCATAATGTCTGCTCCAACAAGATCGACATCGCCCTGCATCATGTGTCCATCAACGTTGTGTGCTGATGAGGAGGTTGGTGGTGGCATATCCTTCTCCTTCTTGTCCGATCTTCTTCTCTTTCTGGCAGGTTCAGAAGTTCCGTTGACGGGTGAGGATTTACGTGTAGCACTGCTTAGCGGAGCATAGCTGAAACCCGATGGGCGTATGAAAAGTGTCGCATCCATTGGAATGGGGTGACGGGATACACCAATGGGATGCAGAGTGAGAGCGACCAATGGCGAGACATGAGGCTCAAATTCATTGGCAAACTTGTTGGGGTCCTTGGCCAGAACATCCACCAATGCATACCAGACTTGGAGGGACAACTTGAGAACAGTTTCATTGCGCTCCACGAGCAGGTTCTGATAGACGAGGCGCAGAGCTCTGCCATCGACCCAGCTCTTGGCGTCTTCGCCATCGATATTGACAAAGGTGAGGAGGGCGCGGAGAACGGCAGAACGCACAGTACTGATGGTGTGGCGCAAGAAGGGATACAAACGAGGTACCAACTCCGCAAACGATTGCTCTGGGTTCTCTGCAGCATTCTTCTTCATAGCGTCGAGAACCTCGGGGAAGCTGCAAAGCTTTGCGAGCAGATCCATGACAGATCCTGTACTGGCACTGAGGTCGTCGCTCAGGTTTGACAGACATTCCCAAACGACGCTGATAAGATGGTTGAGTGCAGCATGACGCATGTTGACAAACTCTTTGGCAACAGGAATCAATGTGGCTGCGCTGACCGCTCGGACGTCGTCGTCGCTGTCTCCGAGTCCTTTAATAACACACTCGAGAACGCCATCCATCAAAAGATTGTCTTGGAGCAACAAGTCGTTCCTGACTGCCACAAGATATCTCATACCAATCATACCACCATGACAAGCGTGCCAGATGCGTCTGTTGACTTTGAGGTCTTTTTGCATGACCAATCGGTAGAGGATGCGGTTAACAGCGTGTACCGAGGATGCAGGTAGATATTGCAAGAGTGCGCCCAGAGTCTGGCCAGCGGTCTCTCTGATTGGTGCAATGGCATTGTCTGAGACGTAGTCTGCAAATCGATCGAGCATGAACACGCAGCAGATGCGGCAAGCAAGATCATCGAGCCATGCCTGGTTGAGTCGTTCGTTCTCAGAATGGGACTTGTTTAGCACACGGCCAGCTCCACCGCCATGGACACGGACGATCTCTCGAAGTCCCATTGCAGCACCGTGACGAATCTCCCAAGCAGGATCAAACATGTCCACGGTAAGGAACTCGCATAGGCGCTCAAAGGGCCATCCGTTACCGGCTTCCTCGACTTCGGTTTGGAACGCGGACTTTTCGGGCACTGGTGCACCTTTGAATTCCGAAACCACCTTTGCATCATCGTCACCACCCTTTCTTTCAAGTGAGAAATAATCGGGAACGGTGCTCTCCGCCTTTTCGTCTTTGATAATGGTTTCCGATTCGGCTGGTGTTGGTATCGTAGTGCTCTCGCGTCTCATGCTGGTAAGGTCGTATTTGAACTTCTTGTTGTCGCGTTTCAGCTCCTCCTTTCTGCGTCGCTTGAGCATGTTCAGCTGTCTCTTGCTCATAGCCTCAGAAGCAGCTTGCTGTTCGCTGGGAGAAACGACAGCAGTTTCAGACACGCTATTGGCCCGGGAGATGGATGAATCTGCACTCGGCAAGCCTGGTGTTGGGAAGCTGGTGCGAACGGCAATGTCTGTTTCGGTGACGAGTTCATCTTCCATGTACTCTCCACCTAGTCCGAGTCGGTTGGTGAGAGTCTTCTTTTGGTGTGCAAGCCTTTGAGCAGGGTCCATTCCAGCCAGCTTGAAGTCGTATTGACGTCCGGCACTTCCGAGCAGCTCTTTTCCATTGGTAAGGATGGCTTCGACGTCCAGAGTTGCGAGTTGCAGTTGATCCTCGGACACTAGAGGTGTGGACAGTCCATTCTCATGTTTGAGCTCTTCCTTGACTCCGTTCTCGTTCTTGACATCGTCTTCATTGGGATCGAACTTTGGTGCATGCTCGACGATACCACCCAAAGCCTTTGCAGCTGCTGTTCGCGTGTCCCAGGAGGATGAGCGAAGGAAGGGAACGACTCTGGTTAGTAGGTTGAAAAGTTCATCTGGATGGTTCTTTTGAACATCCGCAAGCTGTGTAGCAGCCGTGTTGCGAATGAGTTGTGTGCTACCAGTGTCTAGAAGAATGACCAATCCTGCACGAGAGTTAGAAGACCCCACATCAGTCATTCAATAATGTAAACATACGGTCAAGTCTGCAAGCATCACGTGTATGGTTAGCAAAGATAAATCCTTCGGAGATTGCCGCTGTATATGCACTTACCTTGTGGCACTCATGTTGTAGTCAAATCTTTAGTGCAAAGTAATCAAATTCCCATCAACGCCCTCTTCCAACGCAAAGAGTGAATTTTAGTGAAGCCGAATTAGTGGTTCATTAGCATGATAAATTGTCGCGTGGAAAACGAAGAGTAAATGAAATGGTATGGTTGCTTCGTCACGCGTCAGCCGAGGCCGCTATGAAGGAGGTCTCCGGCTTTTCGATGGCGGCGTCAAATGCCTCTTTAAAGTCTCGTCGAAGGAAAGAACGACGCCTTTGGGAAGGCACGCTAAGCGCTTGGGCAACCATATGGCTCGTGCACGAAAGGGTTTTTAGGCACACCTCTGACGCTTCCACATCTCATGTTGGTCAAATTCTCGAGCTTGAAGGCTCACGGTATAAACACATTCGGATTGACCCACGGAAGTGAGTGAAGTCTGCTTGCAAGTGCGATCGTCATGAGATAGGAGCAGGAACGCGCGACAAGGATCCCCTTTAACTGGTTGTTATGGCATGCATGCGCTGCGCAAGAAAACGTTCTTTATTGAGGCTGGTCCATGTTCTATACAAACTTCTACCAACCACCTGTCTTCTTTTTTCACTCTATGGCTGTTTGACGTGATTCGCGTATCCTATCAACATCACTGCCTCCCCTTGTGCTGAACATCGCTATAGAAATGCACGATTTCTGTGAACATTATGCGTAGCCTCCACCGAGAGCAGAACGGTTTATACTCTTCTGCGGACGACTGCACTGATCTCGAAAATACCGTGCATTGCTACAGGCCGGCTGTATAACCCCAGGTGTGGTCGTGGGAGATGGCTAAAAATGACAGATTTTAGCACAACATATATTCTACAGGAGTTTTTAAGCATGTCTGTTTGGTCAGAATATCCGTACGCATAGATGCGTCGTATATTTCTGTAGCCAACGTCGATCAACATGATCCGCAATCCCGTCCGGCTGCGGAAGTTCCACATCCGTTTACACCCCCTTCTCCCCCTTCTTGGCCCAGTCTCGCAACACATTCTTTTGTAGCTTTCCGGTACTCGTCTTTGGGAGCTCAGCCACTATGGTCACTTCTCTAGGGACCATGAAGCGGCTGATGTTGCTCTGGTTCCTGGCCCACTCAATCACTTCCTCGCCTTTGAGGCTCTCCTTCTTTGCAGTGACGAAGGCATGTGGGCGCTCCCCCCAATGACTATCAGGCACTGCTACACATGCTGCTTCGAGAATATCCGGATGAGTAACCAGCATAGACTCCAAGGCGACACTTGAGATGTTTTCTCCTCCTGTTATCCTGTAAGCCAAAGTGCAACCATCGAACCCCCAGAGCGACACATACCTGAGATGATAATATCCTTGGCTCGATCGAGAATCTGGATGGCACTATCTTCATGCACAACAGCAAGGTCGCCGCTGTGCAAGACTCCTCCGGCAAATAACTTTCTGGTCGCCTCCTCATCCTTGTAGTAGCCGACGCAACAGATATTTCCTAAAAAAACGATTTCGCCAATCTCCTTGCCATTCTTTTCGACATCCTCGATGTGATCGTCTGAAAGGTCAGTCTTAATCACACGCACAGGCAGAGATGTGACGAAGCCATGTCCTTGACGAGCCATCTTTGCATACTTCTCGTCTCCTGGTAGCTGGTTCCATGTTTGCATGTGGTAGCCTTTGGTGATGGGTCCGTACGTTTCTGTCATTCCATAAACATGAACCTACGAGACAGTCAGAGTATATTCAAGACAAGAACATTATTCATCTCACGGGATGCAGATTCAAGTTCTCCATGGTCTTGAACAAATGAGCCGAGGGTGGGCTTGCTGCCACTGTTACACGAACGGGTTGTTGTAATCGTTCAGCTCCAGGATCGTTGCACAGAAGTGTGTTTACCGTTGGGGCCGAATTCATGTGAGTGATGCCTTCTTCCTTCATGAGTCGCCAGATCTCTGGATAATCGATCTTTCTCAAACAGTAATGTGTGCCACGGACCGCTGTGACTGACCATGGGAACGTCCAACCCATTGCATGGAACAGTCTACCAAAGCATTAGTGACAATCTCGGTACAGTGCTGCGTGACTCACGGCAATGTCCAGAGATAGTGGGCACGTTGCGACCCATGATAATTTAGACCAGATTCAATAATATTGCCCATGGCCGCGAGGTAAGCACCTCTATGCGAGTACATCACTCCTTTTGGCCGTGCAGTGGTTCCAGAAGTGTAGGCTAATGCGAGTAGCGAGTTTTCGTCAGGAGTAGTATGTTCGAGATTCTCCCATCCTTTAGACCCAGTCTCAATGTCGTACTTCAACCCCTCAAGGACTGCTTCATCGAAGGGCCCCGAGAGCTGTCCCTCAGTCGCATCAGTATCGGTGTCGATGATGATCTTGATGTCAGGATGCGCTGTCCGAAAACCATCCAACAGTTGAACAAACTCGGCATCCACAATAATGCTATCCACCTCAGAGTGCTCAAAGATGTAAGTAATGTCTACCGGTTGCAATCGGTAGTTGACTCCTATTTGGAGATTAGGTTTTTGTCAATACAAGTGTCTGTTCATGACGGTACTCACCAACATTGACTGATCCTGCAGCCGCAATCCCAAAGATGGCTTCCAGAAAAGCAGGTGTATTGGGACACAAGATGCCAACTCGCTTATAGTTATGGCGTCTCAGATAGTATGCAAGACCTCTGGCACGATCCGCAAATTCTTGATAGCTTCTCCGCAGAATCTTCTTGTTTGCAGTAACATGGTAGATGGCAGGAGCCTGAAGGCATGGTTAACGATGTTCTTTTCAGTATAGCATGCCAGTTCATACATTTGGTTCGATTGTCGCTGCACGTGGCAGAAAGAAGGTGGGAGATAGTTGATGTGTATTACAGCTTTGGGTCTCTGGAACAGTCTTTTGCGAAGAGAATGCCGAAGGTAAGAGTTGAGATGCGAGAGCAGACAATCTGCCAGCGGCAGATGACATATTGAAGGATCGACGAGAACCACTGAGGTGGGAAGACGAACCGCAGACCTGGTTGATGGACGGTAGATGATATGGAGCAGGAACAAGCGTATAGTACAAGGAGTAAGTACTCTAGCAATAGATGAGGTTCCAACGATACTATGTGATTGTCTATTGCGGATATTGCGGGTGGAGGAAGGGAAGACCAGAATGCGGGGGTTCGAGGTGGGGGACCGAGGTGGTTTAACGCACGCCAAGTAGACATAACTGGGAAGGTTTAACCAAGTCACGATGAATTAATCAGCACTCGCGGTTTGAATAGGAATCACAGTACACTTGTAAGACGTTTGCGCGTGAAATTGGGTATTGTTGAGAGTGCCATGACTTTTTCGGCTTGTGCCATTTCTGAAAAGCGTTTCGTTTTTGTTTTCCCTAGCCCCAAATCGCTGAACATAGAAACAAAGCAAGCCATTATGGGTGTGGGCTTGACGCTCCCCTAAGCACTACACCGACGTTATGAGTGCTCAAAGGGAGCAGGTTGGACGCGACAAAGAACTTCGACTCTCCAGCCACATTTAGTAACCGTAAGAAGCGAGTTCGGTCTTGACCTTGTCGTCGACCTTGGCGGTCTTCTGGGCCTCGGCGAGCGAACGGCGAGCGGCCTTCTTGCGCTCGTAGTAGGCAGCACCCTTGACCTTTCTTCTCTCCTCGAGTCTATGTGTACTGTGTTAGCATCCGAAAGTTGACTTCAGCAGCAGGAATTCCCGTACCTGGCAACAACATCCTGGTACTTCCAGCCGAACTCGTGGCCGAGTCTGCCAACGGTGCAGTACTTGCGGCCGGGCTTGAGGCGGAGGACACGGAGGGCCTGGGGGACGACCATGCGCTTCTTGTGGTCGTATGGGGGAGGAACACCATCGAAGGTCTTCAGGCGCTCAAGAGCGGCGGCACCACGGGCAGTCTTGTGAGGGATCATACCACGGACGGTGCGCCAGAACATCTTGGAGGGAGCGCGGTAGTGCCAGGGACCTATAGTCCAAGTCAGTGACCAGGCAAATATAAAAAGAGTCTCATGCCCTCAGGCAGAGGAGACCTCGTGGATTTATGGTTTACATACCACCACGGGAAGCGTTGTAACGCGTCTGCTTGCGCAGGAAAGCCTGGTACTTCACTGTTGTGTATTATGTTAGCCTAGCTCTTTCTTGATTTCGTTGCACAATTGCCGCCAGATCGATGTTCGAGGAAGTGTTCGGTGTGCGATAGCGACTGGCGGCGGTTTATGCGGTGCGGTGTTTGGACGTACGCTTAGCGCGGAAGAACTCTCCAGAGATGTTGAGGGCCTCGCAGCGGACGACAACGATCTTCTGGCCGTTCAAGAGCTGCTTGGCGACAGTGCTGGCCAGGCGACCGAGCAAGTGTCCCTTGCCGTCAATGACGATCTGTATACACCCGTATTGTCAGCCATTGCTCCCATGACTGGTGTTTCGTTTGCGTGTGCAGCAGGTGTGTGTGTGTGCGCGCTTCTGGCCGTCGCATTTCCAGTTTCCGATTCCTTCTCTTTCTCTGCTCACTGCGGTGGAGGGATGTCACATACGACAGGCTGAAATTCCGACATCGTTGCTGGTCTGTGATGGGGTGTCGATGGGTGTAAAAGTCGCGGGTGGTCGAAAAGCACAAATCCCAGTGAGTGTGCAAAAATGGAAAGCGCGACGGTGCGTGGACCGAATTGCTTGGCGCGCTGCCGACAATAATCCGCTAGCGCGGCTAGTGCTTTCGGTTCACCCTCGACGCTCTGGAGTCTGGACTTCCTTGCTCGATTGCTTTATGGAAATATCCGGCGAGTAGTATTGTAGTCGTAATCGTCGCCGACCTAAAAGAAGAGATCGAAGGTTGGGGATTTCTTTTGCATGACGACGTGAAATCTCGTAAGCACTGTGGAATTCTCGCTATTCTTCAACTACATCTATGACTTGGCTGGGCGCTTTAGGCACTGCCTCACACGACAACACTTCCAAACGACTCGGCAAAGTCATCGATAGCAATGTCTACGTTCGTAAAAAGCGATCAAGCCTGGTCTTTAAAGTGCAAGAAGCGACAACTAACCCGTTGGCAACTTTACTCGTTTCGACCTGCGGAGCAGCGCTTTCGCGATATTCGTATGGCGATTCTTCTGATCAAGTTCTCAGTCGCCAGCAGAGCCAGTCGAAACCTAGCCAGATCAAACGCTACCACTCAGAATTGCAGTGTTCACCGATGGCGATCAGACAAGGCTGCACGTTACCGCTTCCTTGATTCATCTTCGGAGATGATATAACAAGATACGGTATCAGCATCAAGCATCAGTATTACAAGTCTGACCTAGTTGCAGCAGTCTCTTCTTGATTTTGCTTCGCACCTTGTTTGCTATGATAAAGTCCTTGCCTCTTCACTATCCAAAGTCAGGCCGGTCGGTGGACCTATCAGCGTTTGCCGAGACCTATTACAAGAGAAATTCGAAGATACGGCATGTGAGACTAAACCAGACAGCATGTCGAACTTGGTTACGTTCAATCTTACCTGCTGACCCTCTGTCGTTTTTTCGAAAACATCTGGCATGTACTCAATATCACCACGCTGCGTGTTTCGTCGACTTCTGAGCATCTTCAGCTTTTCGATAATTTTGACCCAGTCGGCCTGGGTTTGGGCATGCCATTGAGCCGATCATGAAACTTGTATAATCTTGACAAGCACTTTTTTTGCCTCGACAAAGGAGGTCGAGGGAATCAAAGGCGGCGGATTCGACAATACCTGCAGAGTTGTGGTAACATTGCTTGTCTGGTTTATCATTGTCAGATTTGAACTCTCCTCCCGCAGGGTGTGAACAACATGGCCAGATATGCAACCCTTCAAGAAGTTCTTCACGCAGAGCCAATACCTGTTGGCTCGTCTGAAAAGAGAGATCCGGCAGACATGGCGCGCCCTCGAGACTGGCTGAAGAAGACGCCACAACAGACAATACAGAAGTTTTAATCAGTAATCTTGTTATAGATGTACCTTGATGGGTACTTCGATTTACGAAGAGGTTATGCATATTGATTACTTCTCATGTTCACGCAAGCAACAGCAGCAACGCTCTTGACTGACAATCCGTAGACATAAGTTCATTCCTTCTTGATGGTCCATTCAATTACTTCTACTTGTCGATGCAAAAATTCCTGGTTCGTTTCGCCTTTCTGATTCTGGGCCTGCTAAGGGGTCTCCAGGTAGGAACCAGGGCGTCAAAAAATGAGAGAATGCATGAACGCCTCTGTCTCGCGTCAACGAATGGAAACCGCGTAATAGGTCGCCTGTAGTGATCCAGGTGCCTAGCCAATTCTTCAATCACGACTTCATAGAGTCATCCAGGCTGTTGAGAACATTTTGTGCTTCTCTGACCAGCTCCTTCCTTCTTGCTCTAGCCTCTGGTTCGCCCTCGGTTTCAACGGCATCCAGCTTTAGGAGAACCTGTGCGAGAACAGTCTCGCTGAGACGCTTGTGCTCGAACTCCCTTTTTGCTTGCTCCGGTGGCGGGTTGGCCAAGAACTGAACACATTGAGGCAGTAGGGTCTGGAGGGTTGAGTTGACGGCGTTCAATTTATCCATAGGGGTGACCGGAGCGGGCGGTGGGCGGGGGGACTGCGTTCTCGAAGTATCGTTTAGAGGGGTGCCAGAAGGTGTTGCCGACTTCTTGGACTTCTTCTTCTTGTTCTTGTTGCGATTGCGCTTCCTCTTGGGAACGTCTCCACCATCAACAGACGCATCCTCGGCCTCGGAATCGCTCGAACTCATGGACTCGGGGACATTGTCTCCAACAACACACATAATCTCGCTGTTGTGTCGCAGGCCTTCGGTGCGACAAGAGTTGGCATCCTCCTTCATGTTCTTGCCCCTGAAGAAGAGCTTGATGCGACGTGCATCTGCGCCAGTCTTCTTGGCTGCCTGCTCTCTGACAGACCCAATCTTCAGCTCGCCTCTTTCAATCGTGTAGGCAGGGAAATGCACCGGATAGCTGATGCGCTTGCTCTTGAGAACCAGCACGTCGGTATCTCTGGGCGGACCAGATGGGGTGGGCGAGGCTTCTCTTTGTTCGGCATTCTTCAGATCGTCAGATGTAATGTAGCTGTAGTCCGAGTCTTTGACCTGCGCCGAGCCACCAGAACGACCAAAAGGCGAGAAGCGTCCAGACCAGGAGCCGAATCGAGATGACCACGACATGACTAAAGCGATGGCGGTCAGAGTAAGGGCGGCAAGGACAGAGGAGTCCTGTTGGCTGAACCAGAATTGGGCACGCTGCCAGAGGTCGGTGGGAGTATCGGCGGGTTGAATAGGTTGAGTGGTGAGCTTTTCCAGGGTGGTGGAGGCGCTTGAGAAGGCCTGGCGGATATTATCCTGCAAGGCGCCGACGAGAGATGCAGCCAGTTTGACGGTGGTTATTGCGACCTACCAAACACTCAAGTCTGTGGTCTTGTTTGAATGTGCGATCGTCGTCAGAACTTTCCGTGACGCACCTCAGGAGCACGAGGGGTCGCCGCACATACCAACTACTACAAGCTGTGGCTAGTTGGGACATGTAGCCACACTTGCTTGCCAAGGTCTCGACATTATTCACTACTTTTATTGCCTACGCAGACTATGCCCTTGAGCCTCGAGCTGCTTCACTTCATCCATGACTGCCGTCCTCTCTCTACTTGTTCCCCTGAGACACTTTATCTCGCACCTTACGCCCCACCGACAAAAACTGCCGAGCCTTGTCAACCAGCGGAATGACCGCCATACCTTTCGAAGCGAGTATAGTCGCATGCGTAAGCACTAAGGAGCATTCTGAAAATGCAGTCGCACAGCAGTCCTTCGAAGGCTTGCCTTGGTTAGGCTTGGCCACGCGGCCTTTCTCTCCTGGCGCATACAAACGTGATGACACGGTGGCTCCTCTGATCGAGTCCAGATTGAATTCGTCACCTCATTTTCAAGATAAGGTATGTAGCTAGAATTAGCATGGCGCGTATTCGAAGTTCGTACAGGCTATCTGGTGCTTGTGCTATGACAAGCTTCTGTTATCCACGCAATCTACGCAAGAATGCGACTGGTTGATGTGGACATTCAGGCAGAGAGAAAGAAGGCCGGAGTGTCGGTCCTCGGCGATATGAAAGAGCGACTTTGATACAAGCTTTGCGCCACATGTGCTCAGGTGTAGATCAACCAGATAGATCCAAGTTAGGAACGATTGGAAGAATTGCAGCTTCGTAAGGCGTATAAGACATCGTCTAGAGCAACACAAGGTGGCCCGAAACGAGGGCACAAACGAGACTTGAGTAAACAAATACTCTAGAAGCTCCACATACCACAAGGTTATCAGGATCCAAGGTCAAGATAGGCGAGTCAGGAAACAACAGGCGGGAACATGTGGGAATAAGGGCAGGAGCTAGGACCAGCTATTCTGGTCGCGAGAGTTTTCTGCCCCATTTATGGTCTGTAGAAGCGCGAAATCCTTCTGCAGAGACGCCCTTCTCTCGCTCAAAAGTCGATTTTGCCAACAGGCCAAGAGAGCACAAGAACAAAAATTGCACTTGGCGACTGATTGGACAGTCCAGAAACGTAATAGTCGGTCGATACTCCAGGGAGCGGTACGCTGCAACCCTGCCAGTCACGCAGTCTTTAACCGCCGCGGCGGCCGAGAGACTCGGACTTAAAACTAGCGGCATATTGGATCCAGTTCGAATCGCTAGGTCATCGTCCTGTGTCGTTTGACAAAAGTGCATCGTTCCGCACCGTATTACAAACCCCGGGTTCCCATAGAGAGTGCACTTCGTTTTTCGACCCTCCGTCTGTTCGCTCTATACCACGCACTTACTCAAATACAACCCCGCATCTCCATGATCATGGAGGCGACTTCGCCCGACATGTACGACGACAATAGTGAAGGCGAGCATTGGGAGACGGACATCAAGCATGAGTCACAGACGTCTCCCGCAGGCGCGACCGGATCCTCATCGCATTCCAAACCCCAGCTGCCCATGCAGAAGCGTCGGCGAGTGACTCGAGCTTGCGACGAGTGCAGAAGAAAGAAGATCAAGTGCGACGGCAAGCAGCCTTGCACGCATTGTACAGTCTATAGCTATGGTAAGCCCCTTGTCCGAGTTGTGTCATTGCGCAAAGACGTGGGTTCTGACCCGATATAGAATGTACCTACGATCAGCCGTCTAATCGCCGTCGCAACCCCGCGCCCCAGTACATCGAGGGTCTGGAGCATCGAGTCCACCGCGCCGAGACGTTGCTGCGAATGCTCATGCCAGACCTCAACTTGAATGACCCTAGCATCGATGTCGCTGTGGCACAAGGATACATACCCGGCTTCTCCAACAAGCCCGTCACCAATGGCAGTCCAGCCACCAAGCCCGCGACTCTTCCACCTACCACTCTTACATCTGCTCCAAGTGCAGAAGCAAAAGATACTAACCTAGAATCAATGGTTCGTGCTATTGGACAGTTGGAACTCGACGAACAAGGAAACTGGGATTACCATGGTCATTCTTCTGGTCTTAGTTTCGTGCGGCGAATGCGGGAGCAGCTGGGAGATCTACTAGGACCCGACGCCAAGACTACTCCATTCGTTAAATCGAGACCAATGTCACAGGTATTCGATTCTCCAAGATCGTTGAATCCGGATTCGCCTGGCATGGGCATGGAGGGCGCAGTTCCTGGCACAGACCTTCCATCCAGAGCCGTCGCTCGAGATCTTTGTGAGACTGCCATCAACGATGCTTCTGTTCTCATGAGAGCTATTCACGTTCCGACTTTCTGGGCATCCTTCGAGCGCATGTACAACACACCATACGAAAACTACACCAACCAGGACCACAAGTTTCTTCCACTACTGTACAGTGCCATGTCAGTAGGCTGTTTGTTTGGTAGTGATGAACAGAGTCCTTTGAACCAGGCTGGTTACGAAAGTGCAATCGACCAAGGGTGAGTAGTTCAGCGAAGCCTGGACGGATCTAAAGCTAACGCGACATAGTTTCAAATACTTCAGAACAGCACGTCAATTGCTCGATATAGCAGACTGCCGAGACTTGACTTCGATTCAAGCAGTTCTCTACATGATTTCATTCTTACAGTGCTCCGCCAAACTATCTCAGTGCTATGCATATGTAGGCGTGGCGCTGCGCTCAGCTCTTCGCATGGGACTGCACAGATCCAACCCATCGTTCAGTCGCACGTTTAATCCTATCGAGGCTGAAACCAGAAAACGCGTCTTCTGGACCATTCGCAAGATGGATATTTATGTCGGCGCAATGCTGGGCTTGCCACAGACATTGAGCGAAGAGGATATTGACCAGGAATACCCCCTCGAGATTGACGATGAGTATATCACCGAGGAAGGTATACTCCCCATGCCAGAAGGAACCACGCCACTCACCACAGTCTTCAATGCGCACAGCCGACTAGTGGAACTCTTGATCAAGATTGTCAGAAATGTGTATCCGATTAGGGCGAAGAACGTGCAGAGCAACACTGACCGCTCCTACACTGTGCCGTTTTCGGTCATTCGTGACATTGAGAACGATCTCGAAACTTGGAAGAGTAATTTGCCTGCTGGGCTGGACCCATGCAATAACTCGAACCCCAAACTCACACGGTATGTGTACAACAGTGCCAGTCTTGTGTTCAACACTGACCATTTTACAGGGCGCAACAACTCCTTCGTATCGCATACGCTCATGCTCAAGCGATGCTTTACAGACCTTTCCTGCATTTCGTTGCGACCGACAAGCGATCACATAACATTGACCAACGTGCCTACACATGCGCAGCTTCGTACGTAAACCTTTCAAGAAACCATATCCATCTGTGCGTACAGATGAAGCAAAAGGGGTTGTTGAACGGGGCACATTGGTTCGTGATGTACACAACCTTCTTTGCTGTTGTTTCATTGATATACTTTGCGGCCGAGAATCCACAAAACATCACCACTGAAGCTGTTTTGAAGGACGCTATCCAAGGTAAGGAGGTGTTGGCGTCATTGGCCAAACGCAGCATGGCGGCAGATCGATGTGCTACCACACTGGAGGTATGTCTTCTTGAGATCAATCTTTCTGATCGTATGCTTACAAACGATAAGGGAATCTTCAAAGCATTGCCAGCTTGGGCACGCGAAGGTCGTACGAATCCTGTTCCCTCGCGTAAGCGTCGGCAAAGCTCGACCATCGCTCCTCCGCCGCAGAGTGCACGAAGCCACCCAGACATCTCGGTTACTGCTAAGGAGCCGCCACCACCTCAGCCCGGCTCAGTGCAGCGAGCCAGCACATTCCCAAACCAGGGCTCTAATGTGTCACTCGCATCGGCGTATGATCAACGCATGTCCTTCCCTACACCCTCAATGAGCTCAGGAAGTGGTCCATACACGCCTACCAGTCCAGACTTCAACCAGCAGTCCCTGGTCAGTGGACCCATGGAGACCAGCAGCCCTTCCAATGGTTTGCTCCCCTACAATCTTCCACTGGATATGACAAACCCCAATTTGCCAGATCTGTCAGCAATGATGTTCCCGTCTGCAGAGCCCTTCACATACCCCAATCAACCCTTGACGACCTTCGAAAACAACCAATTTGCCAAGGATTCAAACATGTTCAACAATTTCAACGAGTCAAAGGTTCCGGTCATGATGCCAGGACAAAGCACTGCAACGGAGGCAGACAATCTCGAGGCTCAATTCTATGCTTTGCCTCCATACATGATGCAGCAACAGCAGCAACAGCAGAGTAGGTGGGAAATGGGTATGATGCAACAGCAGCAACAACAACAGCAACAGCAACAGCAGCAAGCACAGATAGCGAACTTGCGTCAAGTGTCTGGTGGGTGGGCTGGACAGCAACAACCGCTTGGACAAGGAGCAGGATTTCCTAATATCAATTTGAATGACATGTTTGGAGGAGAGAACGACATATTCGGTGGCGGTATGCTCATGGATCAAGGATACAGGGGCCCTGGAATTTGAGAGGCAGAGGCAGAGGCATGAAGGTGAGAAGAACGCAGGACGTTGATACGATGGTCAGCTCGATACCCCCGGCGCATAAAATGCTTGTTTTGAGTTTAGCAGTACGAGTAGGCAGGTACCTCGAGATGTAAGCGGACACAGTAATTGAATCAACTTTGTTGTTATACACATCTGCGTGCCTTGGTGATAGATGGAAGATACGATGCGATACGATACGAGCAAGGTGGTCCAAGCTCTAATGGTATCGGTGACGGTGAAGGCGCGATCATGTTGGAAGTCTAAAGTCCCAACCTTCTCGTGTCTGGTCGAGGTGCTCTGGAGTGTACCTCTGAATCAAGACAAGGATGGCTCGGAGTTCGCGCAATCCCTTTGGCTTCGGTCCCTACGTCGTCACCTTCTTCACCGTTGTCATCTACGCAGGCCTGCTCGCCGCCCTCATTGTCACCCATCATGTCCTGCCGCCAGCCCCAAGCACTCCCACCCCGAGCAGCTGGCCCGGCGTCAACACAACTCAAGCCTGGCACGATCTGGAGCGCCTTAGCAGTGGCTTCCACCCTTTCAACAGCAGAGACAACGTCGCTGTTCGCAAGTGGCTGCTAGCCCGTGTTGGAAACATACTTGATGCCAACAAGGTTGAATGGAAAGAGGCCGCCGAGGCCACCAAGACTGCTCTGCCTGTCACTGTCTTTGACAAGGATACCAGCAATATCACGTACACCGACCCGAGGGGTTACACCGTCTACTATGAGAGCAACAACATAATGGTTTATGTCCGAGGTGCCCAAGACTCGCAGGACGAATGGTGGCTCAACAAGACCAAGTACGATGGTCCTGGCGGCGTTCTGGTCAACGCTCACTTTGACTCTGTTAGCACTGGCTTTGGTGCGACCGACGACGGTGTTGGTGTCATTTCGGTATTGCAGCTACTTTCCCACTTCACCAAACAAGAGAACCAGCCGCATCGTGGAATTCTGTTCTTGCTGAACAATGGCGAAGAGGATGGTCTATATGGCGCAAAGGCTTTTACACGTCATCCTCTTGCCCAGTTTCCCCGTACCTTCCTCAATCTCGAGGGTGCCGGTGCTGGTGGCAGAGCTACCTTGTTCAGAAGCACTGACACCGAGGTAACAAGGTTCTACTCCAAGAGTCCTCATCCCTTTGGCAGTGTCGTCAGTGGTGATGGCTTCAAGAGAGGTTTAGTGAAGAGTGGCACCGATTACTCCATCTTCGTCGATGATCTTGGCATGCGCGGCCTGGACGTCGCTTTCATGGAGCCTCGTGCAAGATACCATACTAACCAAGACAATGCTAGAGAAACCAGTGTCGAGAGTTTGTGGCACATGCTCTCTTCTGCCTTGACCACTGTGCAAGGTCTTTCGAGCGACACCAGTGACCAGTTCGAACGTCCTTCCGGCCATGAGTATGGCAAGCACGACAAAACCTCTGGCAGCACTGGTGTCTGGTTCGACCTTTTCGGACGTGTTTTTGCTGTCTTCCAGTTGCACACTTTGTTTGCTCTCTCCGTGACTCTGCTCGTTGCCGGTCCCATCTTCTTGATCCTCTTCGATGTTATTCTCCACAAGACCGACAAGTGGTATCTGTTCGCTAGAAAGGGATATCTCCATTCTTCAGATGATGATGAGCTTGTCAAGATGTACGGCTGGCGCGGATTTTTCAGATTCCCTTTGATCTTCGCCGTTGCAAGCGCTATTGTTGTAGCACTCGCATATCTGATTACCAAAGTCAACCCTCACATAATTTACAGCTCGGAGTATGCTGTTTGGAGTATGATGCTCACCGCATGGCTTTCGACTGCATGGTTCTTCTTCCGTCTTGGAGACGCCGTTCGCCCATCCGCACTTTCCCGCGCTTACGTTTTGATTTGGCTCTATGCTCTTTCCTGGCTCGGCTTGGTAGCTGCGACCATCGGAGAGCAACGCATGCGTTTGGGATCTGGTTACTTCCTCATCATTTACAACGCATCTGTGTTCTTGGCGTTGCTCATCTCGTACCTCGAGTTCTTCGCACTTCCCAAGAAGAGTGTTTACGTCGAGCAGGTAACCTACGCATCCGGAACCGCTCTTCCCAGTCCCGCTCGTAGCGGCAGTCTTGTTTCTCACAACGTCGTAGACCATGACGATGCTTCCAGAGGCAGGGCACCAGCTGCCAATGACAACGAAGATGCGGACGAGCGTACGTCGCTGCTCGGCTCGAGACAGACCTTCACTCGCTATGGTCGTGAGACTCGTCGTCCCGATGAGAACGATGATGCTGCAACCTCTGTACATGTTCCCTCGACTAGCCAGGCTTACGAGGGTGAGCAAGGTTGGTCCGGCAGCCTTCCAAGCTGGGCCTGGCTTCTCCAGTTCCTGATTTTGGCACCCATCAACCTGATCCTGATCGGCCAATTGGGTTTGCTCATGACTTCGGCTCTGCATCAGACACCTGCGGATGGCAGTCCTGTTCTGATCGTCTACCTACTGATTGCTGCAACATCTGTGTTGTTGCTATTGCCCTTGACACCTTTCATCCATCGCATGACCTACCACATTCCAACCTTCCTCATGTTCGTCTTCATCGGTACTCTCATCTACAACCTCGTAGCCTTCCCCTTCTCTCGCGCCTCTCGACTCAAGGTCTTCTTCCTCCAACAGATCGACCTTGACCACGGCAACAACACCGTCGCCCTCACCGGCCTGTCCCCCTACCTCGAGTCCATTGTCTCCCAAATGCCCTCGGCCGCAGACAGTGGTTACCACTGCGCTGGCCCCGACTACGCCTTCTGGGCCTTTAGAGCAGGCCTTGACAGTTGTTCGTGGTCAGGCCCAGCCCCCAACGTCGTGCCTACCGCCTACAAACCCCACAACCCTAGCATGCCATACCCCAACAGCACGGTCTCGCTCGCCCTTGCGCGCAGACAAGCTCAAGCAGCCAAATACGCCACCTGGCTCGACTTCAACATCACCCGCCCCACCACAAACACCTCGACACGAAACTACACCTTCGACATCCGCGGCTCCAACACCCGCGCCTGCCGCCTCTACTTCTCCACTCCTTTCGCAAACCTGACCGTCAGTAACGCAGGAGCCAAAGCAGAGGTCATGAAACCCGGTAGATTCCCAGCTCGAGAGCAGCGTGTGTACCTGTACAGCAGAGATTGGGATGCCAGGTGGAGTGTCAATGTCACCTTTGATCATGAGATTGACAAGGCATATGGCAAAACCGAGGGCAAGGTCATGTGTGTCTGGAGTGATGCTAACCAGGTTGGCAATGTGCCTGCTTTCGATGAAGTCAAGCATTTCATGCCCGTGTGGAGTGCTGTTACCAAGAACAGCGATGGTTTGGTTGAGGGATACAAGCATTTCAGCCTTTGAATTTGATGTAAACCATGGTGGAAGTTGATTGATCAATGAAGAAGTGGAAGATGATGCATGCATACGACGCTGTTGATGTTGACGATAATGTATCATTGCCCCCTTTTGGTATTTTCTGTTTTTGCTTTTTTGCTGCTTTTTCTAGTCCTCATGTCCCCTGTACGTATGTAAAGCGAAATGAAACATAATCACAGATGTTACTGCATCGAAGGCGTCAAAGAAGAAGAAGAGTGGTCAAGTTGAGTCATAAATTCATTTCGTTATCTGGTTGTGATGAAATCGTAAAGCTATATCTTGATAGAAGAAGAAAAAGGGAAAAGAGTAAAACAACAAAAATGCAGCTTAGACATGAGAGAGGCCATGGCTTTCCATGCCATGTCTTTTGTTGCGAACATTGATGCCCGAGAATAGAGTAAAACAGTAATCGTCCGCTCGTTAACCCTGCATTGAGGTAAACGGCATGTATGGTGGTAGTAAAAAAGTTGGTGTTGTAAGAAAGAAAATGCAATGGAGCAACATGAGAAGCCGTGATATGCCTTTGTGCGCCGTAGAGATGAGTGACCAAAAATATGGTTGGCGTAGCGTGCATCCGAAAAGAGAAGGTGCAGAGATCGTAAAGAGGACAAATGAGGAAGGAAGAGATGAGGTTTACAGTGCAAACTCGACTAGACGGCCTGAGTTCGCGGGTATGCATACTCGCTTGTACGTTCGCGATGCATACGAGGACGTTGGGCAGAGGCAGAAGCACGATGACTTGAGTAACCACTCAGTCGTGGGTCTTCCGGAAGGGGTGCCTTCTTGTAGCCACTGTCGATATCGATGGGACTGCCTCTACGACGTTCCTTCTCGTAGTCACTGCGGAGGTTGTCCGTCACGATGCGCTCAAAAGGGTACTCATAGCGTGCGCTCGAGTTGGCCTTTGGTGTGCTGACCTTGGGGCCCGCTTCGTAGTCCCGATGTGTCTCGCGACGGGTCGGCGAGGGACGCGGGTTTGTATATGAGGTTGGGGATTCGGTAGTATAGCTGCTACTATTGTAGCTTGGATTCGTCCGGATCGGAGGAGGTTGTGGAGCAGCGGCGTAGCGAGGAGTAGCAGAAGATTTGGACGGACGTATCGGCTCAGGTGAGTGATGGATGCGACGATCACGTTCGCGGTCGTAATCACGTTCAAGAGGACGGCGATAGTCCAGATCTTCACGAGAAGTCGAAGGCTCACGACGAGGATAATGGTACGTCTTGTGAGTGGTGGGCGAGGGTGCGTAGTCAGGACTTGCCGAAGGTGTAGGGTACCCACCAGAGAACTCGGTTTCTCTCAAGTTCGAGGGCTTCGAGTCCTTAGCGCGCTTGGGAGAGATGTTGGGCATCGTCTCGGAGCGGCGGATGGGCACAGGCATGGGAGGTACATCGCGTTCGTCGACCTTCATGCTGGCACTGCGAATGGGTGGACCTCTCTCAACGCCTCGAGGGAGCTTGATGGAAGATGGTGATGAGGTCGAGGTATATAGCGTCGTCGGGCGGGTTGCAGGGCGGCGTTCATCCGACTCGAGGATGTCAGGCACGCTCATCTTCCTGTCGCGGTCACGACGAGGCTGAGGAGAAGGAGCTGCAGGTTTGGTCGAATGACGGCGTACAAAGACGGGCGTCGGGCGACTTGATGAGCGATCGACATATGTTTCGGTCTTGGTTGCTGTCGAGGCACTGCGTGAGAGGGAGGGTCGTTTGTCCCTTCCCTGGTATGCCATGACGTCGTCCTCGAGTCGGGAGTAATACTGTGCGCTGTCATCGTAGCCTCGGCGTGATGGCCTTTCGCGTTCACGCTCATAGTCGTCCTTGTCGCGTCCCCTCTCCTCCCTGAAGCCTCGCTCTCGTTCTCTTTCGCGCTCCACCTTGGCCCTCCCTCGTTCTCTGAGCTCATTGTCTCTTGCTGCTTCTTCGGCGGCTTTCCTTCGTCTCTCGGCTTCATGCCTCAAGTCTGCGTCGTTATCCTCATCGTAGGTCGAGTACTTTCTGTCTCGATCACGCTTCGTGTCTTGATCGCGCGTCCTCCTCTTGTCTGTGCGTGATAGTCTTTCGCTTTCGCGTCTCTCGCGTTCCACCACTCTGGCACGATCTCTGTCGTCTCTCGGCGGTGGTGCTGCTGCCTTCTTCGCTTGTCTTTCGTAATCGTCGTGCTTGCGTGATGTTGTTCGTGTTCCGCTACCGAAGTAGTCGTCCGAGTCTGATCTCTCGGGTCTGCGTTCCTCGTATACTCGTTCGGGTCCTCGAGCAGTGAATGTGGCTCGGCCTGGGCCAGATGTGGGCATCTCATATGCAGCAGTTCTGACTTCGACTGGGGGTCGGCTGTTCATGCTCTGTTTCCGCTGCTCGGCCAGCTTGACGTGGGCATCGTAACGTGACTTTCGTCCTTCATCGCTAAGGATCTCGTAGGCCTGCTGTATACGGTGGAACTGGTCAGACGCTTCTGCCTTTTTCGATTCGTCTGTGACCTTGTCCGGATGGCATTTGAGGACGAGTTTGCGGTAGGTTGTCTTTATTTGTGCAGCGGTGGCATCTTTAGCCAGACCTAGGGCGACATATGGATCCGGAGGTAAAGGCGTGGACATGATGGATCGAGGCGTGTCAAGAGCGGCTTGACATGAATAGGAAGAAGCAGAGATGGGCGATTATATAAAAGTCAAAAGTCGAGATGGAAGCTGTCGGTAAGCGTGGCGATTGGTCGTGCAGAGGGTGATAAATCCAGTTGCTGAGTCTGATGGGTTGCACAGGTGACAGGGTGCAACAGAAACAGAAGGAACGAAGCAGCAAAAGCAGACGCAGGTGGAAAGAGCGAGTCGAGATGGGCAGGCGTCGAGTCTGAAATCAAGAGTCAAAACAGGTGGAAAAAGGAATCGACCCAGCGAGAGAGGGCCGGGCCGGTAGATGAAATGCGAGCCAGGAAGGTGAGCTGTTCAGTCTCTCTCGCAGTTCTGCCCATCGTTGGCCGCGCAGGCGCATCGGTTTTCGCGACCTGACCCGACTCGCTCCAGCCCTTTCCTGCTTTCTACAAGCCGCAGAATTTAGCGTTCGCGCGTCAGAAACTCGTGCCGATGATGCAACCAATTGGCTAATTTGCTCTCATTTGACCCTCCGCCGATCATCAACTACTCCTTGCTCTAACATGTAACCCACGTAACCTAGCGCAGTACCTGTACTTGCGACAAGATCCTCTGTCAAACAGAGCTACAGGGTGTTTTTCCTGTTCCTGCCTTCTTCATTTTAGAGCTGTTGTTTGGCACGTTTCGACGTTCATTCCCCAGCAGCCGTTTTTGACTTTGCTGTCCGCACGTGCTTTCCAGCCGGCCGTTGTCCCGTCGCTCGAGAAGCGAGTCTTTCTAGACCCTGGCAAACCTGCAAGTTGCAAACCACACACTGCTCAGGCCTGGCGGTGTAGATATATTGATAGATAGCGGAAGCTATTCTTTGCCCTTCACGTCAGCGCTCGTCCGTAAGAGACAGGTAGCTAGTCAGTCCTATCTCCGTCTGTCCGCTTGCATGTCAATCATCACCTTGCTGCATGCTTGGCCCGGCAACAGAGAGTCACCGATCTTCACATTCTGGAATAAAGATCTTCTGTCTGTACAACCTCGAGGGTCTTTATGCCCTGAGGGAGCTGGAGATCGGCTCTGCGACATCGCTAGATGTGCGCTTCTACTTCTTCCTCCATGAAACGACTCCATCCCCTATCTTTTGCATCAGTCTACTGTACTCATATCTCATCACTGCTGGATACGTGCACGTTCATGCGACTCCGCACCCCACAAGTCACAATCACGATCCACCCGTGCTTTGGAGTTGCGGCGGCCCGGCGCTTCGACACCAATCTGGCACAGACTAACTCAGAGACACCAATCACCTGTCTTCTTCCATTTGAAGAGCCATCACCAGACCTCTGGGTTCACAAGACTCGTCATGCCATCATCCTACATTTGGGATGCACCGACAAACAGATTCCACCGCGTTCAACTTCTCAAACAGTGTGCCGTCACAGTGCTAGTACACATTGATGTTTGGACTCAGGTTCTGACAGAGCTCGTGATGACGGCGCTTCCAATAGCAAAGTCTACTAATCCAGAAGCAATGTGCCTTTCGATAGCCACAGATCGGCAGATCGCGAGGGGAACTTCATCAGCAAGTTCACTCACGTTATTCCAAGCATGACTGCCGATGCATCCTGCGTTGTCACTGCAACAAGTCTCCTCGTTTGCGTACAAGAAGCACCTGTCTTGCTGCCCAACGACGAAACTTATCCTTTCGATACACTAAGCGGTCAATTCGAAGGACCTATGCATCATCGGGTATGCACGCGAGTAGCCACTCGTCGTCGAAGGTAGGCGGCTTGATAGTAGGCTTTCTCATAACGAATCTGTCAGTCTAACTAATCCTTTTCCACGGGGAGTTGACGAAAGCATCTCTTGGGCCGTCTTCTGACAACGTGGTCGGGTTTCTGTGGATGTTCGACGTCATCTATCTACACAGCTTCATTTCCAACCGGTAGCTCAATATCCACCACAATAGGCTGGTTGTATGTGAGACGATTGAGATTGTTGGTGATTACAATGCTTGCATTCACAATCAGTGTTTCCTGCCTACCAGATCGACCATTCAGGGCGGCTGCATTGCGATGATGAAGCCTTGACACAACAGGTTGGGGGTCCAAGATTGGTTCAGATGGGTAAGCGGTATTTGCAGCGTTCCAAAAGTCTTGGGGCACGACTGTATGAGCTGTCATATCGCTGAAAGACGATACCGTTGTTACTCCGCTTGACGGAGCTTCGTCGTAATCTTCAAACACTCGCGATGGCGCAGTCGGCTTCGCTCGTTCTGCAGGAGAAAAGAAAACATCACTCCCATGCGCTCGCGGTCCGGGTGCTCCGTCGTTATGTAGTGGATTGCCACTCGCTCTTGTAAGATCCACTAGGCTCATCGCCATGCGATTGGCGCCCGGATCCGTCCACTGTATCGTTTGTTTCTCCAGGAATGGCGAAAGAGGAAGGTCCAGGTTCCATTCGACTGTCTCAGCACCCCTGGCCTCAGCTATACGACCACAAACCGCTATCCGCGGTCTTACCTGCCACAATGCCTTTCGCAATCCTTCACAGCCTGCGGCCTGCCACTTGGTACTCGCGTCGCGATGGTTGTAGGCTGGTGTATGAGTGAGAACCACGTCGACATCAAGTGGGATATTTGACCAGTGTCGTTCGATTGTGGTATCATCGCTGCGATTGTGGTATCATCGCTGCGATTGTAGCCAAATGCCCTTTCAGAGTGATCGGGTACCAACGGGCTGCCGAATATCTTGAAAGTTGTCTTTGGTCCGGACTTGAGATGAATCGTGGTTGCTTGATGATGTAGGTACTTTATGTTGGGATACGTAGCCACTAGGCGAATGCACTCGGCTGGGTCATGAAACTCTTTATCGGAATCGCGTCTGTGTTTTTGGTAGTACTTTTCGTCAAGTGTAATATCCTTGCTTCCTTATCAATGTCAATATCTTGTTCTGTCTACCGTTTTTCTTCCATGACTGACCTGCAATGATGATCTTGACTTCGAAATCTGCTTTGTCTATCCAATCCAGGGCTTTGCGCAGTTCAGGAATACTCCCAGTGTTTGACAAGCCTCTAGCATGGCAGAGAACATCGCCTTTGGGGAGGGCTGGGTGGTAGCCGTAGGTGTCCGAGATTAGCACAAAGCGAGTTGTCGCTATGTTTCGTCGTGGTATGGGTAGATTGTTCTGTCGATTCATGCTTCGGTGGACGATCGGTTGACGAAGACCACTCGAGCTTGAGAGAGTTCAATCGTTATGTCGCTGATGCAATTGATGAAGTGTGCGAATAATAATGGTTGTAGAGTGATGATTACCAGATGCGATGGTTGAGATGTTACCAAACCTGTCGAGATGGAAGGACAACAAGTTCTCTTGTACGAGGAAGGAGTTATCGAAACGCCAACTCAGCTGGCTCGTAGCTTCCTTCTCAAGGTTTCGAACTCAACGAAAGCGAAGGTACTTGCTTCAAAGGCGAGATCGGGTAAGAGGAGTGGACCTTCGCTGATAACCAAAATGATCTTGCCTTTCAATAGCTATATCAAGGACCAGTCTGTGTTTGGGATGCTGAGATTGACACTCAGTCCTGCCACGATTTCTCTTTCCTTAAGTTCACGTCATCGTAATTCGTTCGGTCAAAAGCTTCCGACGACTACCTATTCACAATTCTCTTCAATTTACTATCTCACCACAACCGACCCCATAAGACTCAATACCCTCTCTCCATATTGCCCACCTTCCATTCAATAGCAGAATCTGAAGGTAAGACTCTTGTTTCCGATACTGTGTTCCTGGTTTTTGGAATATTCTCTTTGCTCAACTTCACTCAAGCTCTCCCATGCCCTTTGTTTCTTGCGATTGATGTGCTTGAGCACTTCTCGATGAATCAAAAGGCCCACGATAGAGACTGCACATATAGATATGAGAACCTTGTTTCCCGTATAGTAGTACGGCTTGTCATCATCTCTGTAAATTTCTTTGCAACTAAATCAGCCGTGACTCGTCTCAATTCCATGTCAGAGCTGAACTTACGTGCTGCTGCAATACTGCCGATTTCGTGAAATGTGCCAAATAGAGCAATGGTGATACCACGTTTCTTGGGGTCGAAGCTATTGACACTGATCCAACTTGCCATGATTGGATGAGAGCTGGGCGAGCCAATGATGAGCGTTATGATGGCAAACCTGACCCAGGAGTAGCCATGTGGAGGTAAGATTAACAGTGCAGCAAATAGTGGTATCTCTATGCATCCTGGAATGATACAATGGAACACTTTCTCCTTGAAGTGGCCACTGCTCCAGGTTAAGGCAAGGACCGTGACAGTGCGTAGGAAGTCAGAGGGTATGGTCAAGACGGTACTTTCGAATCTCGTGAAACCAAGCTGTCGTAGATTGAGAACAAGGTACTGTGAAACTGGGCTCTTTCCCATATAAATTATCAGAGATAAGAACCAGAATCCTGTTTCGTTCATTGGTAAGCTGATGGTGGAAAAACATTACCGTTCATGACCTTACCGATGAGAGCCGGGTCCTTTAGAGTGTTCCAGATGTCACGTAAGCTTGTTTTTTCTTTAGTGCTCGTCTTTCCCTTCGAAACATCGTCCCTCAGTAGTCTATTGATCACAATCACTACCAATATTAGTATGTCCTGCGGGTACGAGGCGTTACGAGAGTCACCTTTCTCCCTCTCAGAAAACCAAGGCTTCCTATAAAGGACGCTTTGTGTCCTGGTCGGTCCAGCTGGCAGATACAGTACACTCTGTGGCGTGTTAGACCGGTGGGCACTAAGTGTTTGGAATTTGTGGTTCATACGATAATACCGATCACGAAAACCACGAGTCCGTTGATCAATAGCAAGTAGAACCAACCTGCACAAACTAGTTCAGCAAACACACTGACCCGGTTGTCACAGCTTCGAAACATACCTGGCTTGCCACCAATACCTCTCATGTTGAGTATTCCGGCTGCAATCAACGACGATAAAGCTTTTGCAATCTGTTATTGTCAGTCTGTGAGACAGTACCCATTCTTTTAATGGATGCTAAGCGTACATTGATACCAGAACTTAGGATCGCGATTCGAAAGCCTAACTCAATATTTGTGTAGAAGCCGGACAGACACATGACAGTCAACGGTGCGAAAGCACCTTCGCATAGGCCGATCAGGGCTCTGGTAACGTAGAACCCAGCCTCGTTTTGCATCCACGCTTGAGTCCAGGCTCGATTGCTCTTCGTCAGCATACTTTGTAAAAGATAGAACACCTCACTCACCAACTAGCCCCCATGCACACATTAGTCCAGAGAAGAGATATCTGTATCCGAACCTGGTCGCAATGAGCTGTCCAGGAAGTCCTCCTATCAAGTAGCAGATCCGATGTATCATGATACCCTGCTTACTGTAGCCGAATGTTGAGAAGCTCGACTACAACGAGACACACGTTGCCGTATTCTGTCATGTCAAACCCAAGGTCGTGAAGAAAGTTGTCAGCGAGAGCATTGGCCATACTTGTGCTATCTAATTGCATGCCTTGATACATATGTCAGTGTCGTTTCAGCTTCGTAAATTTTCTGCCTTACCAAAATACATGACCGAGAGCCAACCAAGAAGCCTAATGTCAGTCTTCATCTTCACCTTTGACTCTTCCTCGGTCGTCCAGGTGGCTAGAGGATCATAGTATTCGCCACCCTCGAATAACTCATGAGGAGCTGCAATATCCAGACTGCTTTCAACCAGTGTCGAGGTGTTCGAGAGCTGAAGCGAGAGTGTATCCAACTTCTCTTCATATGTTTTGCTTCCATACATCCTTGAGGCCGACATTTCCGCAGTTTCCAGTAGAGATGACTCCAATGCAGATAATCTGTAATGAGAGCCGCGAGGCCACATATCAAGGCATTAGATGGACCAATGTAACTTCCCATTAGCCATCTAGGCGCGTGATCGTGGTCATATCATTGGCAAACTTCCATCCAATAACCCTGGTAAACGGGTAGAGCCACGCGTTTCTGGGATCCATAACGCTGTCTAGACTCGACAGTCTGAAGAACTTTGGAGAAAAGACTGATTGCCGTAAGCGCACTCTAGTCGGAGGAAAACTGACGCACGATCTCGGAGTCGCGTCTTCGACTGGTTGGACGCTTAATTTGAGTTCAGTGGAGCATCCAAACGATGATAGAGTGTCTTGATGGACAGGAGGAATACGTGAGACTTTCGAGATAGCATGTCAGGATTGTTATGCTGGCAACCTCATCGTTCGTGGCAAGCAGTCACCATGCGTATAGCAATCATCTTTTGGGCTAGCATCACTTCGGATCGTGTACTGGAAGACGGATGCGAAAGAGAAATAGCCCGTGTTCAGCTTTCATGATATGTTGCAAGTTCTTCGCGTCATTTTCGAGGTAATTCTGAATGTTGAAGGAGCTCAGTGAGTGCAAGAAGTGTTATGCTCTTGATGTCCAGGGTGGTCCCCTCGGCAGCCACGGATCCCAGATGGGCAGCTCCACCCGACTGATGTAATTATAGCCGGGCGTGGTATCGTCATAGAAAGTCACCTCTTTGGAGTACAACATGTCTCATGCAACGCAAGAACCAAATTGCTAGACACCAAATCTAAGCAGAAAAGCACATGATATCTATCACATCAGCTAGTCGCCGGCTTCAAGTTGCAGGCGTGTCAGCAATCGCTATATCAACGACATCGTATTTCGCCGCCGGGATGTCAAGCGTCAGCCAATCTAGCAGCTCTGAGAAACCATGGAGTGGCTCCGCTGTCCCATATCGACCTCAATACCAAGAATGGCCATACGTTCAGGCAGATTTCAAACGTATGGATGAGAGTCCCGACAACTCATTCTATAGCGATAGTAGATTTGTTACTCATATCGACGATGCCGCTATAGCAAGCCTGAGAAGATACTATGATACCGTCTTGCCACGAAAAGGCCGAATCTTGGACCTTTGCTCATCTTGGATCAGCCACTATCCCCAAGCCGTCGAAAAGGCAGCCGCACAAGGGGAGCTGAAAGTTGTTGGCATGGGTATGAACAACGCCGAACTCAAGAAGAACCAAGTGCTCTCCAAGAGAATACTCCAAGACTTGAACGAAGATCCGAACATTCCGCTCACGGTGTGTGACGAGCATGCCGTAAGCGGATTGCAAAGCGCAGAACCTGCCGATGGCGACAGCGGTCTACTAGACTGTACGACTTGCGTTGTAAGCCTGGATTACCTGACTCGTCCAAAAGAAGTTCTCTCGAGCGTCAGGGAATTGACAAAACCAGGAGGAAGTTGCCAGATCATTGTATCTTCCAGGATGTTCCCAACCAAAGCGACCAGCGCATGGATCAAGAGAACACCAGAACAGCGGTTGCAGATGGTAGGGGATTATCTACACTTCGCTGGTTGGAAGGACATCGAGATTGTCGACATCAAGGCAGGCGATGTCGCAAATGCTCCGCGACAGGATGACGGGGGTCTGCATGGATTCATGCAAATGATGGGAATGAGTGGAAGCGATCCGTTGTGGTGTGTGAGGGCCTTCAAGCGTGAATAGACGTCGAACCATGCTCTATACATTCAGACAGTACGAGTGAATATACCTGTCTTACAGATCGAGCCGGTTGGTAGCCATATGGTCTATAGTGCTCTATCATTTAGAATATCAGATCAACTTTCGCGTAAATGTATGAGCATCACATGGGAAGATTCTCTCGCAGAGGCGAAGTGCATCGACTGGGCTCAACTAGGAAAGAGGTCCATCGCTAAAGCTGGATATTCATTAGTCTTGTGTGTTGGCAGTTTTCAAGAAGGCAACATAGTCTCTGAATTGAGATTTGACAGCTGGAAGCAGAAACAGATATTCCGTGGTCGGCCTTGACCGAACGCCACAGAACACAGCCGCAATTAAAGCGACTATTTATCGCGGACCCCGACGCCTCGGGTGTAATCTGATGGTACGAGTTGGAAGAATGACGGTCAGTGATTTTGAGCAAAGTGGAAGGCTGATCAGCGAGGAAAAGCAGTAGAACAAGAGAGTTGAAAAAGGTGACAGTCGATGAAGTCTATCAAGTTTCAGTAAGCGCCTATTTCCGAGGCGAGAGAGGTACAAGTTCCTGTTCCCTGAACACAAGCCTGATGGAGGTGGTCAGGGCTGACAGTGCTGAAATGGCAGCTTTTGGATGTCATTGGTCGGGGAAATGGTCTTACTTCACACCACTGTCCTGTTGCGAGCGAAATAGGCGGGCTTGGATGAGCTAGAAGGGTTCCGAGGGCAAGGATAATCCGAACCTGCAGGACGATAGAGGTTCGGCGTACTCAGTATGCATGAGCCCTGTGCGAGCAGTCGCCTGCAAAGGCTCAAGATGATGATGGTTCAGCGACAGGAAGAAGCAAGACACGATGGCAAGTCTATGTCAAGATGGCAGTGCTAGTGCTCAAACACAGCATGGCGCTGCTGACGAAGACTTCGGTACTCTCTCGGGACGAAGGGCGCGTGGAGAGCAAGTGTCCAGCAAAGGGACTTTTAGACAGACGAGTACAAGCAGTTTGCAGGAAGCTCGACTGCACGAAAATAGAAGGCAGTCTGAGGAAAGCTGATGGAGCGAGTCTCTCAGCACGCACGCACTAAGCGGAGAGATGCATGAAGCAGCGTGGAAGCGTGCCGCGGCATAGCCACCATCAGCCGTGTGCACCTGCATCTGCATCGAGTCTTGTCGTCGTCCTCAAATACTGAAAAGCCCCGCCTTCCAAAGAAGCTTTTCTTCGACCATCCTCGCAAAAGAGTCCTTTGCTCAACACACTCTTGTCCATTTTCCTTGTTTCTCTCTTACCTTACTAATTACGAGTCTACTAACCCTCACAGTACAAAAAGCATATCGCCCTGTTCGCGCGACCACCGCCGGCCAGCAGGCCCAACACCGCTCGGAAAAAGATAAACCCCGCCGGATACCATCGCATCGCATCGCATCTACCACGTCCATATACCGAGGCCCCCTATCTCGGTCACCTCGCCAGGTTCATCGCTACTGCTGGTAGTAGCAATGCCTCTACAGCTTCTTCCTGCATCGGCAGCAGCCTTCGCACCCCGGTCGAATCCCACCATTGTACTAGGCTCCAGGGTCGAGACATGGCTTACCCAGACACTGAAGCGCATCAGTCGAGTCAAACGTCCTCTCAATAGCGTGCCGCAACACTATCGCTTCTTGACCGAAACACTCGGCGCCGATTCTGCCATTTGGTTGCTGTCTTCGCTCATGCTGCCAAACGCTCCCGACTCGGAGCTACGCAAAGACGCCGATCCTCTACAGGAAGCCATCGCCAACTACAACCTCACCCCGATCCAAGCATATGTTGTTCATGTCGACATGATTTCACAGCACGAGGTCGCTTTCAAGTTGACCCAAGACACCATCGACGCTCTGATCGACTACCACAAAGATATCTACTCTGTCGATATTGCTGCTAGTACGTATGCTTGGCCCGAGAAGGATGATCAGATCAAGAAGATGCAAGAAGCCTTTGTACAAGCCGTCAATCGCTTCGTCTACCGCACAGGCGCCCGAGCTCTGGAGGGTCTGGAAGAGGAAGGCGCCGGCGAGCTGCTCGAAGGCCGCAGTAACGACGTCAAGACTGCTGTTATGAACCTGTTCTTGCCTCTTCTTCCGCCTCCTCCGCGTATCGTCGATCTGATCGCTCCTGCCCCCATCATGCCGAACACGTGTTTCGTAAACGGTCAGTGGTGGCAGCCTGCTCAGCCATACGCTCTAGTACCCAACCCTGTAGACCCATGGCAAGTTCTGCCGTCGAATCCAGGGACCACTACTGCCAACAACCCGCCTGCTCAATACTGGTCGTCTCTTGGTATGGACCCTGTGCAGCTCCCTTCGCCGACGCCTTCGTACAGCCAGTCACCTGTTCACGTCTCTGAGCCGCCATTCTACACCGCGGCACAGGCAGCCAGTGGCATACCCGTCATGTCTATGCCCATGATACCTTTGCCGAGCGCCTTGCCTTCATGTGGCACAAGCATGGCAAACACTGGCTTCGACGGCCTCGGCTGGAGCTTCAATGTCTTCGCTCCCCAGTATGCTACCATCTAGTACTACGGCTTAAGCACATGTTGCTAGACACAGCACGTCGGTCGATGGCACTGACTGCATGCCTCTTAGTTTGGTGATCTGGCCCATCCCAACCCTTCCCCTCGGAGACTGCAGGCTGCCATGTCCCCAACCTGGTACCGGCAATTATATGGACTGTCGACAAATTAACCTCATCTAGATGCGATGCGATGCGATTTCTACATCCTGGTACAAGCCAGAGCCTCTCCCGGCTCATCTTCTCACAGCGCATAAGGGCGGTGTTTTATCTTTTTCCAACTCAACTCTCCATGTCATTTGAGCGAGCGACTTTGCATTTTCTTTTTGCTTTTGTTGGGTCTTGTTGAGCAAGCGTTTGCTTTTTTTGTCATTTGTTTGTTTTTACTGATGTTTTGCACGTTGCTGGTCGACTGTGCCATTTTCTTATCTTCTTTTCTTGTCATGATTGTTATGCAAACGCAGGTCACGATTGCACGGGAAAGCAAAAACGGGAGACATCACAGGCCTCACGGCTTCGAAAGGGCAGGACTCTTTGGTTTTTCTTTACACATCTCACAGGAATACGCTGGACGTATTCGACCTTCCCTTTCCGGGATTCGACCTGCTTCGTCGATTGGACTATTCATTTGTCACCTGCTAGTCAGGTCTTGAGATTTGATGTTCGTTGACGCGGCAGGACTCGGAAGGGCGCCTTCAGCCCTGGTGGTGAAGGTTCGTCCTCCGAGGAAGACTGGGCTGACACACCTGGTTTGCGAAGAGTGTCTGGCATGCTCATCGTCCTCTAGATTGTCAGCTGCATGCAGCATGCGCAAGTGCTGAATATTTCTGCCTATCATCTCAACACTGCTAGTTCGGTTTGAGAAGGTTCGCATGAAAATCCAGCACCATCCCTTCCTCAGTCATGTCTCAAGTACCGCTAGTTCGGACTTGGGATTGAGATTTTGGTCTTCGGGTTGCGTGATGAATCTCCCTTTCTCCAACCCTGGTGGTTGGCAGGAATGAAAGGGACTCTTTGCTGGTGTGTATACAGGGAGGTCATTTGCAGTCTCCAGACCATATCACCCTGCTCATTTGTCCTTCACATCCGGCATGGTGAGGACGCACGAGTAGGGCGATAACTTCAAGGTCTGGAGACTCCTCCACATCATCATATCTCTGGTTACGGTTTTTGTTTAATGCCGAGCTACATCAGTTGGAGAAAACATTGAAATGCAAAACACAATCCTCCAATTTCCTATTTGTACAATGAAAAGTGAGAAGCGACTGACCATGAAATCACCTGAGGAGCAGAGATGCATACAGCAGTGATAGACAGACGCACACCACTGGATGTATTGGATATTCTCACACTAATCGATGAGTCTGATGCTAGGTATGGGGCTTAATTAACATTTGTGTTCATGCTCCTGTCTCTGCTTCTCACATACTCGAGCATCAAATCTCAACAAGCAGCTCGCACGAGCAGATCCGACCCTTCCCGGTTTATTGGAAGGACCCAAGGGAACCAACAAATGACATCCTTCAATACGGTCCCACACCAAACCAACCCGCCATAACCTGCACACACCAAACAAAAAACACAGAAAGAAATCCCACAACAGCTATGCCACCCAGAAGAAGAAACGCGCCGAAGATTATCTCGGGAAACCAAAACCCGGGTCCGTGGAGGGAATCGGAGTCGTTGTTTCTGTCCTTGGTTTTGTTCAAGGATACTTGGGTGAGAAGGCTTTCGATGTCGTGGGTTGAATCAGTAGAGGATGATGCGGAGGTTTGAGGAGAAAGATTCGGGAATGATGAGAGTGTGTATAAGGTCGGACGTGGTGGTTGATTGTTTGCGGTGGTCTTTTCAGTCGGCTCCTGATCTTGGGGGAGCAGAGGAGAGGTTTCCCCGGCGATGGTGTTTAATGGCGATCGAGACATGTTTTTCTCTACTCTGACATGGAAGAGGCGTGAGAAACAAAGAATATGTTTGTAGTGACAGGTCCCACCCTTATGTTTGCCCACCACCTGCACGAATAGAGTTTGCTTGGTTGGTCGTGTTTGAGTTGAATTGTGGAGGGACCTGTTGGTTCTCATACTCGAGCAACAGCCTCAAAAGTGTGAGAGTTGAAGTCTCATGAATGAACTCGACCCGACTCATCCTGAGTCATCGAACTATTCGAGCAGAGTTCTACCTTCTTTTGTCTGCAACATTTACCTACTCTTGCAAGATTCGTTATTCACCGACTGAAAAAGAAAAAGCCAGACACCTCATACAACTCACACGACACACAAGATGCGCCCAGCCACTTATCTTGTTGGCTTCCTGGCTGCTGCTTCGGCTGCTTTCGCTGTGCCCGACATATCCGGCCTACCTCGACAAATTGTAAACTCTGGCTTGTCCTACTCGTACACTGGTTAAGATGTACTAACAATGATATAGCAAGAGTGCATGATAGGCAACCACGACCTGGACTGGACCTGGATTGGTTCATACCATTGGGAGAATCTTTCAGACGAGGAATTCTGCAAAATCGACAATGTTTATCCTAGGACAGAAACAAAGGCCTGGTGGGTGGGGGGTGTCTTCCCATGTGGTATGGTACCACCCCAATCTCTCTACAGAACTCTACTGACTGTACTTAAGTATGCGCGTGCAATCACTTCTCGTGGCAAGAGAACAGGATAATAATGGGAAGTAAGTACACGAATTAGCGGATATTGTCTTGGGTGCCAGTGGCTAATGATGATCTCCAGAATGGGCTACCTGGATGGACGAGAAGTGTGGTGGCCATAACATTGGCGTAAAGCATGGAACAGGCAAGATGTGTAAGAGACAGCCATAGGCTGGGCTTTCGCGCAACATTGGAGTTCGAGTGCTGGTAATCGTTTTGTAGTCGCTGATGGTTGTGATCGATACCGGATCGATGAGAGAGTTTGAAGCGGAAATTGGGGTTGATCGAAGAATTGAGCAAACAAAATGCTGTCAAGCGATTGAAGCTGACAAGGTTGTAGAGTAATTATCGACAAATTGAAAAAAATGGTATGTGTACTGAGTTCGCATGACCATCAAGGCCATACTCATGCTTTTAGTGACGGATCGAGCGGCGTACCAGATCTTGAAGCTTTCTTCGACGTAGCGTTGTCGTCGTCTGTGAGACCTAACGCAGCACGTACTCGCGCACCGCCTCTCTTGCGTAGTTCTCCGGTAACACCTCGTAGGCATTCGGGGACCTCTTTGCCCATCTTGAGGTAGTACAGCTTGAGGTTGCGTGCCTTGTCTTTGAGTTGGATTTGGTTCCTGTCCTTGAGCACCTCGCTGACACTACCGCCTCGACCGTACAAGCTGAGAATCTGTGACCAATGGGGGCCTTTGACTTCAGCAAGGCCAGCCATAAGTGCATCCTCCTCTTCTTGTTTCCAAGGCTGACGTTGTGTGGCACTGCCGCCTGTCTTGGCTGGCTTTGATCGTGCCTTTGGTGATGTATTGGACTGGCCAATATCTGGCGTTCTTTGACTCGGTCGTAAGGGTGTTGGTTGTCGCTGTGCACTCTCCGAGGTTGGCCCATTCTGGCCTGCGAGACCGCTAGGTAGATCCTGCTGTCCTGCTATGGGACTGCTCAAGCTTCCAAATCTGCCCGATGATGGTGTTCCACGACTCCCGGCTCTGAATGATGGTGAAATGATGCCAGGCTGGCTGACGGGGGTTCGTGCCTAGACAGTGATTAGCAAGAAGCCGGATAGTTGCACGCGAGATTGGCTTACAGGATTGTTTATGACAGCCTCGACGTTCTTGCTGAGTGATACTGCAAACTCTCGCAAGAAGTCGTGCCAGCCGTATTTCCTGGGTAAAGTGCTATATGCGTCGTATGAGGGTTCGTCAAAGAGATATTGCTTTCTTGCGCGAGCCCTGTCAAGGAAATCCTGTTCACTGGGGGCAAGGTTTGGGGCATCTGGATGGCGTGACAAAAGTTGGTCGGCCAAGTCGTTAGGGAATAACTCGTCAAGCAGAGACTCGGCCGGACCATCGTTGTTCATTAGGGCAGCAATGTAGGCTTGTGTCTTCAGTTCCAGGAAAATAGTTCCTTGCCACTTGAGCAGACGCTGGCCAGGACAGATAAAGGTTTCCAGGAAACGAGAGTCTAGGTCGAAGAAGCTAATGTCGTGGCCTTCAAGGATACTTGAGATGAAAATTGCACGGTTCGCTTTACGCACGACTTCCTGCTGTGAAGCCGTAAAGGCAGGCAAAGTATGCATGTCAATGAAGACTGCATTCTTTGCATAGACCTTGCGCGTTTGGTCGAACAGAGTCCGCCTGGTGAAGTATGCTTGACTTCCTTCATGATCCCGGCCTGCGGTGAGCAATAAGATGTCATTCAACGAGCCTTTGGCCAGGTTAAGGATGATCTGCGTAGACTGCGGGGTACGTTAGCAAGGATGGTTCTACGTGGCTATCTGTCTCTGTTTCCAACGTACTAGATTGTCGAGAGTGGCTAGACTCTGCAATTTGAGATGTTGGCTGGCATCGGTGCCATAGACACACGGCTCTTCAATTCCATAGTTCCAGCTTTCAACAGCGCTGTTGCTCGGACTCGGGCGTGGTTGCCACCAATCACTCATGCCAGGATATGAGGCATTGGGCGCGTGCTCGGTGGGCATGTTGTAGTATTGCTGGGGAGTCTGGGGTAGCGACTGTGGTTGAGGCTGAGGCTGGAATGCAGGCTGCAATTGAGGCTGGGAGGGCAGCTGGGGGAGCGGCTGGTGCTGAGGTACGCGCTGGACGGGCAGACCCCAGTAAGAGGGGTGCTGCTGCTGCTGGTGTTGGTGATGCTGGACGGGCTGGGCTGCAATGTGCGGGTGGACGGCTTCGAATTGTGGGTGGGGGTGGGCGGATGCGAGATGGGAGGGCTGGTGATATAGGGCAAAGTCGGTGTCCGGATGTCTGTTGTACACAGCCAAAGGGTCGTAGGCAGATTGCAGGTACTGTGAGGGGTTCAGGTCGTTGGTATAGTCGACGTCGGGCCGGGCGCGTTTCTGGGCGGCGAAGACTTCTTGGTCGAAAAAGGGCTGCGAGACGTCGTCTCTGGACCGCTTGATTCCATGGCCTTGGTAGAAGGCATTATTGAGGGCTTTATGGCGCGCGAGGGCATTAGCGATGGTTTCTGGCAGGGAAGGAATCTCACCCGAACTCACACGTCGAACTCATGTTTCTGGGCGGATCTCATCAACCTGCGTCTAGGGCTGTGGAAAACGATTACCGAGGAGCCCTAACGAAGCCCTGGGATTTTGGAAAGTACCTGGCGACGGTTACAAAGGCAGGAAGGTGCTGGTGACACTCCGTCTGAATCAAGGGCTGAGGCTGAACGAGCGAGCGAAGAAGGCACCCTGGGACAGAGAGGCGCACAGCCGGCAACTACGACCACTAGCCGTCGTATGCCTCGAGTCCCCGTCGTATTCTCGCTTTCTGCCCATGGCCACGCCTTTTCTCCATGTCCAATGTTTGTCTGCACGCAGCAACAGAAGAGGTTCGCAGACAGGGCACGATTTTACACTATCTTAGTAGCACACACATATACTCCGTACCCTAACTGCGTATAAACCCTAATGAGGGCATCATCATTTAGGCTCACGAACAGCACGAGGGCAGCGAGCAGGGCTAAGTATCCGCACAGCCCGGCGAGTCATTTACAAGACCGACCTTCCAAAAGCTGATGTTGCAATGACATGCATGTCTCTAGTGCTGCAAGCTGCCTGTGAAACTGCCTCACCCGCCAAACTGACGTGCATCACGAATAACTGACGTGCATACCTACCCACCCACCATCTCACATCACTACTTCCCCACAGACCATGGGCGCAGCACTCTGCCGTATCTCGACTCATTACTAGACGTACCCACCATCTGGCACCCCGCCCGCCATGGCGCTGAACTACATCACCTTCAACCAGGACCATAGCTTCCTGGCCGTCGCGACCTCGGATGGCATGCGCGTCTACTCGACCAATCCCTTCGCCCTCCTGTTCCAAACCCCTCTGACCGAGAATGGCGCATCCGGCGACATTGCCATCCTCGAGATGCTCTTCTCGACCTCGCTCGTTGCCATGATCCTGTCGCCGCGCCATTTGCGCATCGTCAACACAAAACGCCAGACCACCGTATGCGAGCTCACCTTCCCTGCGAGGGTCGGCGCCCTCAAGCTCAACCGTAAACGTCTTCTCGTCGTCATGGAGGACCTCATCTTTGTCTACGATGTTTCGTCCATGAAGCTGCTTAGCGAGCTCGTCACTCCCTCGAACCCGTATGCCATTTGCGCTCTCTCGCCAGACAGTACGAACAACTACATCGCCTACCCCATGCGTAAGAAGGAATACATGGCTCAGCCTGCCCCGACACACGTCCCTCCGGCAGGCCCCAGACAACCAGAACCCATGGGTGGAGATGTCATGCTTTTCGATGCGAATGACATGCAAGAAGTCAAGGTCATTCCCGCACACCAGGCCCCTTTGTCTTGCATAGCCATGAACAAGGAAGGTACATTGCTGGCTACAGCTTCTGAAAAGGGCACTGTCATCCGTGTCTTCGCCATTCCTTCCGCCCAGAAGCTCTACCAGTTCCGCAGAGGCAGCATGCCTGCCAGAATCCACAGCATGTCTTTCAACGAAAGAAGTACATTACTCTGTGTTTCCAGTGCTACCGAGACCATCCACATCTTCCGTCTTTCTGGCGACAACACCATGCCACAAGGTCTGGAATCTCCCTCTGAAAACGCCCCCTCAACACCGCGACGCTACCAGCGTGATCGCAGTGATAGTCCCACTGGATCCTCTGATCCTTCATCTAGCACTAACCTCGGAGACTCTCCTGCTGATCCGTCTGCAAAACCCCTACGCTCTCCTGGCTGGATGTCCATGGTCCGACGTACCTCTCAAAACGTTTCCACATCCTTCGTGTCTCGTGCCGCAGGATACTTGCCCAAGGGAGTCACCGAGATCTGGGAGCCGACTCGAGATTTTGCATGGGTGAGGATTCCCAAGGGCCGTAATGGTAGTCCTGTCAAGAGCGTTGTCGCCATGGCAGAAGCTGCTCCCGAGGTCATGGTCGCCACTAGCGAAGGCGATTTCTTGATCTACAACATCGATCTTGAGAACGGAGGCGAGGGTACTCTAGTCAGGCAACATTCTGTGCGCGAAAGGAGCGAAACGCATAGCGGCTTCAACACCGAATAGGATCCTCAAGACCACCAAACCGAACTCGCCTGGCGATATGCATTTGTCGATGATCTCGTTGCCGAACTGGAATCTGTCTCTTCTCATCCATCCTCGCTTTCGTCTCCGCCCTTGCTTTCATCTCCTTCTCCCATGGGAGTCTCTCCTCCCTCCGCCTCACCATCTCCTCCTTTCACCCCACCTCCGCTTGGCCTTTCTCCGGCTGTGGATTTTGTTTGACTTTTTGCGTTTCTTAGCGATCTGGGTTGGGTGGACAGGCGCAATAACGGACGCATAAGGGACGGCGTTCTTTTTTCTTCTCCGACCAGTGAAATAATACTGGTAATTCAGGCACACGGGGTCTCTGCCATGAGAAATCAATCTTTACTTAATGTACTCTTTACTTCGCTTCTCCCTCCTTGCCTTTGAGTCCTCTACTACATATGTTTACCGATGCATTTTCCCATCTGAACTTCCGCGGACATTCAAGTCATGCATTTACCTGCTTGGGTTTCTTGCAGTAAGATCATTGAATCGTGTGAAATCGATTCGAGAGAAAGTAACGCGGAAGAGTGTCTCATCATACTTTTCCAATGCTTGCTGATCTGTATCAATAACGCAAGGACTTATATGGCTCGAGTAAGGTAAGGAGGGTGAGGCGTTTTTGTCATGGATCCTGAGTGCTGTTAGCAGGGCCACCCTGTCGTGAATTTGGCATTTTCTAACGACGATATATTCTGCATCTGTTTGTCAATGTGAAGTCCAAGAGATAGAGCTGTCTTACGGAAGAGTCCTTCATGTTGATTCTTCAAGGTTGTTTCGGTCTTGAGATGACATGATGAATCAAATCAAGTCATTGATCAAAGGAATTCACCACAATCACTTTCGACGGAACGCATCACCTCAATGAGCAAGACGGATTTTTACATTTCATTTCAATCGTGAATACGGCAATCACTGTCCATCACAAGAGTCAGAATAGACGCCAGTCACCAAACCACACCAACGCTTTTGGAACAAGGAATAAACACCAATCATCGATTTTACCACCCCATCCACTCTCTAGCACCAGGATCTCTAGCCCAAGCAAAGAATGCAGCACCGACTGCCAGTCCAACCGGTAGTGCCATCTCCCTAGCATTTCGCTTCACAATCTCCGCAGTCGTTTCTGGCATAATAGGTTCAACAGGGGCTCTGTCAAAGATACCACGACTCTCATAGCCATTAGGTGTATTATTGGCGGATGCACGAGCAGCAGTACGACGTGCAGATCTCGGGGTCATGGGGTCGTGCTCATCGGCAATGTTAAAGCTTGAGGTGAACATGTCTTCCAGTCCTGTGCCTTTGGTTGCGGCCTCCATGTCAGATTGTAATGTCCATTTCGGTGGGTGCAGTTCGAAGTGGTCTTTTGTTCTATTTCTGTCGAGACTGGACATGTACGAGGCGGGCTTTCTCGGTGAGTCGTCGTCGTCGTGGTCTTCTGTCATGGCAGACTTCTTTGACAAGGAAGGAATGTTGTTGGAGAGACCCATCTTCTTGAAGAAGTCGCGTTGTTGTGACAGAGGCGTTGGCTTGAATTGTGGTGGTGCCGGAGGGTTTCGTAGGCGGTGTGCAGGAGACATGGGAGCTGGTGGTAGGCGTCCGGTAAAGGGAGATTTCTCGCCGGTTGCCATACTAGCGGCAGGACGCAGAAATGCAGGGATGGCGGATGCAGCATTGCTTTGCGCAGTGTGACTGGGTCTTATCGGTGAAGGTTGACTGATAGGTTCCCAGTCCATGCTGTCGCCCATATCTTGAGATGGAGCAGGAGATGGCGAAAGGGGTCCAAAGCGCGACAGCAGTGGCGATGCAGCTCGCGTAGCTGATCGGGCGGCCGAACGAGTACCCAGATTTTCTAGAGGAAATGGCTGGCGCGAAGGAGACATGGTGGGAAGATGTGGTGATGCTTGACTAGTGAAGTCGTCAGTAGGAGGATGGAAGCTGCCGGGCTCAATAAGAGGCTCATTGCTAGTCTTCCATGAGACTCTAGGCCCAGTGCTGTAGACAATGGTGCGCAAAGAAGCGACTGTGCTTAGGACAATGAACAAAATAGCACATCCATGCATTCCCTTGTTGAGATCACTAGCCGAGCCCTCAATCCACGGGCCACTCAGGTAGAACCAGGCGGTAGCTCTTAGGGCGAGGATGACAAATTGGTAACGATAGAAGTCGGCAAGACCGAGGGCATGATGGGTTCTGTAAGGAAACCTGAGTCTGTCCTTGAATGTTGGGTTCCACCACACTAGCCAGAAGCTCACATACAGCGACTTCCTCACGAGATCGACAAAGAGGTGAGCACAACCAGCGGGTAGCATATGTAAGCGGAAGCCATTAACGGAGCAGCCAACGACCATGAGAGGGGTCAAACCTGCGACTTCCTGACCATCTCCCGGAATGCCCAAGAAGGCCAAGGTATGCCAGTAAGCCTGAAAGAGAGCACTTCCCCACCAAGCTAAAGCAACGACATTTAAGGCGGATATGCCAAGAGAGGCCGGAGTAGAGAGGTTGTTCACAAACTGAGACTTTGATTGCTCAATCTTCCTCGAAAGGAAATCAGCTCGTGCGCCGTATACCGTCTTCTTCAACTGTTGCTGGACTTTCGGGGCGCATCTAGGACAGACTTGGGGATAGCGACGTTCGAGGTTCTTCCTGTACTGAGGGTATTCTGCGACGAACTTGTTGTATTGCGGATCGTCATCGGCCGGCAGATACTCTGCGAGGAGGTTTGCGACAATTTGTTGGTTCTTGAGGCATGTCTTGCAGAAGTGTTCGGTGGACTCAGATTGTATTGGTGATGTCGGTCGCGGAGGAGGGTGAGCGAATGATGTGTTTTGATTCAGGTTCGAAGTCGCTGGAGGGTCGGTAATTTCGCCTTTCTGGTACGAGGTTAGTCTTGTCCACAGTCGAGAATGGGTGTCTAGCATACAGAGTCCAGGTGGTTTGTTGCATCGCATACAGTGCAAGTGAACTGTCGCGTACGTCCGTCCTTGACATGTGGAGATCGCGAACCACAGTAGAAGCAGCTGAGCCGTGGTGCAAGTAGACTCGGCATGCTGAAGACCAGATATTTCTATCCGCAATGGATCCAGTTGAGGAAGGAACGAGCCTGTGTCGTGTTTCGAGATTCGAGAGACTGGCGCGTGGGTTTGACTTCAAGTAGGAGATGGCGGCATGGTTGTTGATGCAATGCCACTGACTAGCTGCAGAACACCGGTGATGGTTGGAAGAAGTTGGTCGAGTTGTTTATGTCTAGACTAGATTCTCGAACCCTCGGCTAGCAACCAGCAACCATCAGCCATCAGCCATCAGCCATCTTTATTAAAGAGAGCAACGCCTTCTTGGCGCGAATATGGAATCTCTCCCCCGCTTCCAGCCAATCACAGTCAAAGTCGACCGCAACTTTCGAAGCCCGCAAGCCCGCTTCCAAGACGCTCGACTTTCGCCTACAATTGTCCATTATATTCAAATCCAGTCGCAATGCAGAAGGTGGTACAGCGAAGGATAGCTGCCGAGCACCAGGCGTTGCGCCGTGCCGCAAAGCAAAAGAGCAAGGTCGACAATGCAAAGGAATGGAATGCGCGCTGGCAGGCCATGAGCAGAGGCAAGCAGGAGGGCATCTACTTCAAGGCCGAGAAGCACCGCAGACGCGAGGAATATGAAGTCGGCCCTCAACTCGCCCCCAGACGCGATACTGGCCATCTCAAGGAAACCTACGGAACCGTCGACCCCAATGTCATCCAGGTCCCCAAGCTCCACTGGACCCAGTACAAGAACTTCAAGTCCGACTTTGCTGTCGGCGACAGAGTCCTGGTCATCAAGGGCAAGGATGCTGGAAAGGTCGGAAACGTTTCGGAAGTCTCGGCTGAGTCTGGCTTCCTGCGTATCATCGAGTTGAGAAAGGTACACATGCTCAATTGCGAACGCCACTGGGAGAAACATGCTAACCACTGTCTCAGGCCGACTTTCACGTACCCGAATACGTACGCAAGGAAAACAAGGACAACCGTTCGATTCTGCAACAGTCAATGCCCGTTCCCTGGGACCACGTCAGGCTCGTTTTCCCTCTTCGCGATCAAACAACCGGCCACTTCGAAGATGTCGTTCTGGACAAAGTCGACCTGCGCAATGCTGGATGGGTAGAGCGCAGGTCCGGTCTCCGCGAATACAACAAGGGTCAACGTTTCCTTCCCGGTGTCAAGACTCCTCTACCATGGCCCAAAACCGATCAAGCCGAAAAAGCAGAGGGCTACGACGACGACACTTTGCGTATCTCCGTCGACGAAACCACACACCGTCCTTACTTGCTCCAACCCCCTATGCCCCCGTCAGTCATTGACGAGCTGAGAAACAAGTACTCCATTTTCCGCAGCCGTCACGAGCCCGAATACATCGCCAAAAAGGAGGACCAAGATCGCGCCGCCAAGCACAGAGAGAACCTCGCCAGTCTCGTCTCCACCCCTCTTGCCGAGCTCAAGGAGCAAAGGCGACAGGAGAGACTCGCAAACCCCGTCGAACTGTCCGAGGAACAGCTCGCAAGAATCGGAGAGGTCATGGCTCAGGAGAAGCAAAACGCCATCAACAAGCTCTCTCAGCAATAAGCTCGTTGCTTGTATTATTGATTACACGTGGTTTGCATCCATGCGGCGTTTTGGTTTTTTCTCCTGTAAAAATACACCCCCTTGTTACTTTACCTTTTCTCTACAGATCTGTGCCTTATATATCGGGCAAAAAAGAATTTCAATATCCTTCAAGAACAACTCACGAACGTTGCAGTGATACAACTCCAAGTGAGAGACTCGTGTGTTGGCCAACAGATACATCGGGCATTGATTACTTCTTACCAAAAATCAGTTGCAATCTGCTCGTAGGTGCAGAATTCAACTTCGTCACCAAACGACTGAACCCATCCTAAAAATCTTTGGATCATTCCAATCACATGTGCCATTCCGCTTGTGTCGGGGTGAAGGACAAGAGCAAAGATCGTCATTTCCTCCTCTCCATCTTGAACTTCACTCCTCAGCCACTCGAAGCGATCCATCCACATACGTTCGATCAAACGAACATCCACAAATCCTTGAGAGTTAGGCACGTTGGGGAAGAATTGCATCGGTGTCATGTCCTGCAAAATTATCAGTAACGATATCGTTGATTTGAAGCAACAGTATACAGACCTCCATGTACCAGTTACACGGGATCTCCACCAAACCACTCTTCTCCAATCTCATAAAGTCCTTGGAAGGTTTCATCCAATCCTTTGCCTCCTTGTCAGGGGAAAATTCAATAGTCTCCAACTTCTCTACATCCTTGGGCAAAAAATATGGCGAGCTATCCAGATGAGCCAGACTGGAATCCCAAAGGAAGTCAAACTCTTGCAACAATTTGACTGTCCTTTCTTGGATCTGATACAACGGCGCTCTATAGCCTCTCGGCTGCTTCCCCGTCAACTCCTTAACCAACCCCATCGTCTTTACCAAAACATCTCTCTCTTGTTTCGCCGTCATCTGCGTACTGCCCTCATGAGCATACCCATGCAATGCAATCTCAGCCCCTGACTCTGCAATTGCTTTCGCCTGTGCTGGAAAAGTCTCTATCGAGTGGCCAGGGATGCACCAAGTCACTTTGTTCGAGATGCCGAGGCGGGAGAAGACTTTCAGGAGACGGGGCACACCGACGTAGCCACTGAAATAGCCAGAGGAGTGGTCGGCCATGTTGTTATCTGGATGTTGGGATGTTCCAAGCCAACCGGAGATCGCGTCGAAGTCAATGGAGAGGGCGATCCTGATCTTTTGCTTTGAATTGGTGGTGTGAGGGGATGAGGTTGAGGAAGCCATGTTGAAGTTTTGGCGGGTGTGTTTGAAGACAGGATCAAGAATGGGAAAAGAAATTGAAACGCGGATTGCGCCTGCTCTTTATGCCACCACTTACTTGCTTTTCGGATTTACATGCGAGGTTGATATGGATGTATCGTGGCTCGAAAGGGAAGGTGCTCCCGAATAGGTGGCCACTTTGTGCAATCATTTTTGATAATTTTCTTGCTTTCACTCATGGGCAAATTCGAGTGTAGATAGTCCTAGTAATGTGGTTATAGTTTGATTATACCTAAGTACTCGAGCAGAGAAAGGGAAAAGTGTTGGTTGCGTGACCCTCGAACAGGAACAGCTGGAGATTGAGTTGAGCTGGAGTGCCAAGCCGAAATTCAGCCGGCGGGTCGTCGAGACTTTTCATATTGACAACGACGGGAAAGTTGGGGAGCAGAGAACATAGTGCACCGCTTCGTACGCAATACACATCTCCAAATCGCAAAAATGGCAGAGACTGCAGTGTAAGAGACGACTGTTCGACTGCGATTTCTACGGACCCAGTACTGACAGAGGAGCAGCAACGAGACAATCCTGCGCGAAGTGCGCGTCGACGCTTTGGTATGCGACCACGAAAGCGACAGAGTGCGAAAGAAGAAGATGGTTAACACGAGGAACAGGTGGTGATGCGCATCATCAAGCACAGCTCGCAGGTCTTCCCCAGCATCGCAACTGGATCCCTGGTCGGTCTGGACATCGAGGGCCAATTGCAGGTCACCAACTCTTTCAACATGCCCCAAGTCGACGGAGGCGCCACTGTCGGTGATGCCAACGACGCACAACTGGCTGCTCAGATCGCCGCTCCCCGCGCAAAGGCCAACATCGCATACCAGAGCGAGATGATCCGCATGCTTCGCGAAGTCAACGTTGACGCCCAGAGCGTTGGTTGGTACATGAGCGCCAGCATGGGCAACTTCGTCAGCCTCGCCGCCATCGAGAACCAGTTCTACTACCAGAAGGAGGCCAACGAGCGCACCATCACCCTCGTCCACGACGTCAGCCGTAGCTCCCAGGGCAGCCTCAACCTCCGCGCATACCGCCTTTCTCCCCAGTTCATCGCCGCCTACAAGGAGGGCAAGTTCACCACTGAGAGGTGAGCATACAAGACGTTTCAGCACTCCAGAGCTGTTATACTGACGTGGCAATCACAGCCTGCAAAAGAGCGGTCTCCGCTACCAGGACATCTTCACCGAGTTGCCCGTCGTCGTCTACAACTCGCACCTCCTCACCTCTTTCCTCCACCAACTGCCTACCCCTCCCCCGAGCAAGGCCCTTAACTTCCCTCCCAGCCTCGCCACCCTCGAGCAGGACCCCTCTCTTACCTCTCTGCCCCTGGCACCCAACTTCGACTCGCTCGATCTCTCAATCGACCCCTTCCTCGAGAAGACCTGCGACCTCCTCCTCGACAGCATAGAGACCCACCACACCGAGCTTAACAACTACCAATTCTACCAACGTTCGCTCGCCCGTGAGCAAGCCAAGATCACCCAATGGCAGACAAAGCGCAAGGCCGAGAACGCCAGCCGTACCGCCACAAAGCAGCCCCTTTTGCCCGAGGATGAGTGGCAGAAGCTTTTCAAGCTCCCCCAGGAGCCCTCAAGACTCGAGACTCTCGTCAACAGCCGTCAAGTCGAACAGTACGCCCGCCAGGTCGATGCCTTCACCGCCTCCATTTCCGCAAAGATGTTCGCTGTCAAGTCGAACCTCGTCCCCAGCGACGACTAAACTTCTTGTTACGTTCTTTGGTTGTAGATAAAAACGGACATCATCTAAAGAGAGAAGAAGAAGCGAGGAAAAGCATTTTTTTCTGCAAGAAAGATATCCGGGCAATGATGTGGGCATGATTTGTGGTTCCCCTTTTTTTCTCTTTTTGGCACACAAAAGAAACGGCGTTTTACGGAGCGAAATCCAAAAGAAGACATCGAAATCTGTGACACAAAAAGCGCGGATACTGGGCATTTCTGTAGGCTTCTAGACGACGCAGGCACATGAGTGATTAATGAATTCTTTTTCAACTTCAGGTACTGATCAGACCACACTTTGAGATTTCATAGCAGCAGGACAGTTTCGAACAACTCCTGGGAGACTATTTTTACTTGGCCTTCTGAGGCAGGCATTGATGAACCTGACGAATTTAGACGATGTGTAGGTGCAGGAAGCAGGTTCATGTGGTTCGTTACTTCCTTCAGCCTCTGTGTTTCAGTGCATCCAGATATGCCACCAGTCTCTTCTTGATGATGACACCAATCAACTTTCCCGTACCTTCCTCAGTCACCATCAAATGCCTCAACCCCAGCTTTCCAAACATTTCAACCGCGTACTCCATCGGTGCCTTGGCACAGACAACCATAGGTGTGCGATTGACGAAACTCGACAGGTCGAACTCGCCTTCTTCCGCATCACCCAACAGTCTCACCTCTGCATCAGCAGGATACAACTTACCCAACTCTCTGAGTCCAAATTCGAGCTCGCCTTCCGCCAGATAACCTTGCAACATTTGGCCATTCTGAACGAGCACAAGTCCTGCGTCCATCAACCCTCTACTCTCCAGCTGCACCAACTTCTCCTCCAACAGTTCTCTCCTGACTTTATTGCTAGCAGGTACATGAATAGTAATCTGCTCCATCGTGTGTTGTGGCGGAAGGAGTTCCTCGACCAAAACATCTTCCAGCTGGATATAACCCATACTGTGATCGAGGTCCAAAAATGGATGGCCCAGAACATTCTGCGCTAAATCGTAGACTCCTTCTTTGCCCAAGGCGTCGGCCACCCATTTGGCTACCAGGATGGCTATCATATGTGGGATCACATACTCCAGTTCGCCGGTGAGCTCGAACATGATGACACATAATGAGATTGTCATTCTTGAGACGCCTGCGAGGAAGGCCGCGGCTCCAACCATGGCGAAGATGCCTGGAGAGATGCCGCCGACCCATTGGCCTAGGAGACGTCCGAATAGCGCACCGGCGTCAAGAGCTGGGATGATGACACCTGAAGGGACTTTGATGCCGAATGTGATGATCGTGAGTGCGAGTTTGGCAAGCGTGCCATATGCCAACCAGCCAATATATTCCCAATTTCCATCTGTGCGAGCTTCATTCTGACAGACCCATGATTCTGCGGAGTCGTCGGTCTTGCAGTCGACAAGCAGGTTCTTGATGATCATGTCGCCGGGCTCGCGGATCAGAGGATTGGGGTATTGGAGTAAAGCTGTGGCGAGGACGATGAGGAAGACTTCGAACACCGGATAATTCTTGATGATGGCGTATTTGCGAAAGGACTTGCCCCAAAGGAAGTTCAACTTGCAGAATACACCGCCGAAGATACCTCCTGCTATGCCTGTGTGATTGTCAGTGTCGTCATCTTCTGTTTAACGTGGGCTTTCTTGTGCTTACCAAGTACGACAAAAACCAGATAATGCATAGCGCCATAGCTTGTTCCATAGTTCGTCTCAAACAAGACCAACTTTCCCGTTCCAGTCGGATTCAGCCCCTTCAAGACCATAGCAGCACCAGCACTACACAAGAATGCTCTCCACAGCACTTTCCTTGGAAAGTAGGTACTGATTTCTTCGTAGCTGAACAACACACCACCAATGGGTGCACCGAAAGCCACAGAGAGACCAGCAGCACAAGCCGCACTCAACATTTCTCGCATTTTTCGACCGTTGTCGCGGTATTTGGGAAACAGAGAGGCGACGAGGTAGCCCATGCAAGTTGAGATGTGAACGAATGGTCCTTCTTTACCAAGACACATGCCTGTTCAAATACACCAAAGATCAGCATCATACCATCCTCAAAACATAGATATCAAGAAGTAGTAACTCACCTGTAGAAACAGCAAACACAGCACCAGCAGCCTTGACCAACAGAACCTTCAATGACAAGAAATCAGGAATCACAAAGCCACCGAGTATAGTTTTGATCTCTGGGATACCGGAGCCAGCAGCCATATACATCATTTTTCCCGCAGGTGCAGTTTTCTCAACACCATCTTCATCTTTGGCATCCGGCGAACCGGCAGATGGCAATTCACCCTTTGTCAGCATAGTCAAACTCGCACTCGTTATACCGAACAACAGTGCAAAAGCGACATAGATGCCAAAACTAGCCACATAACTGCTTCCCCATGGTTTGAATAGCTCGCATTCGGTGATGGGGGGTTCTGAAATAGAGGTTTGGGAGGAACAGCAGGCTTCGCGGGTGAGAAAGGGGTTGGATTTGCAATGTCCTAGTTTCCAATCACTGACTGTGGCGGCGCAGATGTCGACGATGTAGGCCACACATGCCGTCAGTGCTCCAATCACCGCTGCGGCTATCCAGCCTGAGGACGAATCGAAGGCAGCGATGGCTTTTCCGCGTATGCTTTTCTTGTCGTGGATGGTGCGGAGACGGTATGAGTCTTTGACCTATGTTTACTTCTATCAGTGTCTGGAAGGAAACAAGTATAGAAAGGTGAGATTTGGCTTACGAGATCGTGTAGCCAGTCGATGGTGGTGTAGTCGTTATAGGCCAATCTTTCGCCAATCGTGCTGTTGGCCATGGCTTGTTCTTCCACACTAACATGGCTTTTCACCATCGAACTCGCTTCATCATCTCGTTGAATCAACCTGCTAAGACGGCGATTGGGCGCTTGTTCAGAGTCAAGAAGAGGAGTGTCCTCATCAGTATGTGACATTTTGTCTGACAAGACAAGTTGTATAAGAAATCAAAATCCAGACCTACCGATTTTCGAATGGACTTACGGTTCTTCTTGTAATTATCGGTACTTGTTATCCTGAGCAGCGCGGAGCGATGCATAAGCGCGTCATGACAAAAAAGCATATGTGCTCCTTTTACCTTGTGTTATGGAGTGCGACGGGAGTTGTTATCAGCGTATCAGTGGCATGTCAAGAGGTACAGACGCCACGAGATAAGCTCGCAGATTGGCTGTACCGAACGGTGGGACCAGAATGCGGGACACTAGATGAGTCAGCGAGGATGCCAAATATTGTTCTAGCTATGATTGCTCACCTAGTGGAAGATATTAAGAGTTCAGCCTGTTGAAGAATGGTAAGTCGAGGTGCGGTTTTTGTTCGCTGGATAGTCAGGAGTCAACGGGATTTGCGAAGCGTTGAGAACAAGTCCATGCGTTTCAACATATATTCGTATTATCAACACATAGTAGCAAGCTGTGAGTAAACGTTCTTGCTGGATCAAGCGTGTCTAGACGCAAGATCAAGATGACTTCTTGTCCTGAACACCCTTCTTGACGCCCTCCACAAAGGCCTCCACGGCCTCACCACCTCCAAGGGGTACACTGCCGCCCTTGACCATACCACCATTCTGAACCTTGACGCCAAGAGCCTCTGAGACCATAGGAAGACCGCCGTCTCTCAGAGCAAACGTCAAGCTGCCCAAACTCTGGTTCAATTGGGGCGAGCGGAGGACTCGCTGCAGCAACTCGCGCTTCTGTTCAGTAGCCATGGCTTCGATTGCTGCGCGTGCGGTCTCTTCACTGGGCTCGGCCGAGGAAGTGGTTGCAGCGGACTCCTGTGCTAGCAGGAAGAGGGACGGAGGCAGGTGCATGCAAAGTGCGTCGATTTGCTGAGGCGAGGTTGATGACAGCCAAGGGATAGTGTTGCCGGTCGAGAGAAGCTCCGAGAGAGTGGTGAATGGGCGATCGTAAGATGAATGTTGCTGTTGCTGTTGTTGCGAGCCAACTGATGAACCTTGGAGGGATCTCAGGAAATTTTGAACAGCATCGTTTGCATCGCTGGGGGGAGCACTACGGAGACACAAAACATCAGCTGATTGGTTCTTGGAAAGTGTTGAGATACCACAATGACACAATGTTGTCTGATGGTGAGATACATGCTATCGTCGTAATGCGAAAACACCCCTTGTTCATGCAGCTTTGCTGGTATTGAACCCTTGCAACGCCTTTTCCCAGCTCCAAATCGCTTCAATAGTGGTCGCTCGTCTACGAGCAGAGCACAGCGAATGTCCTATATCAAAGCAGAATCGTAAAGAAAAAGGGAGAACCTACGCTCTACCGCCGTCGGCACCACCCTCGCGGCTGGCTTCACCCTCGTCTCTGGCATCTGCACCAGTAGCGTCTGCACCAGCACCGCCGCTTCCCTGTCTGTGGTGTTCGGGTTGTGCATCCTCCATGTCAACATCATCGCCCTCATCATCATCGTCTTCACCACCTCTCAGACGCTGAACCTCGAAACCAACATCGACTTCTTCACCAGCAAGGACTTGGTTGATAATCTCGCCATAGCGCTGGTCTCTTGAGCTGAACCAGCTTGCGTCGCCACTAGGGTGTTGTGATTTGGATTGAAGCCAGAAGAAGTGGCGTTGAGAGGACGATGAGAACTTGAGCATGTAGATACGGCCGTTGGTAGGGGATTTCGTGTCGGCTGATGAGGTGTTGCCGGTGTAAGGTGTGAAGGTAGCATCGCCAGGGAACATGATCAAGTCGAGCTCGGGGCTGGTCGGTGGGGCGGAACGAGCGCGCCAGCAGAAGTGTACAAGCTCTGTAGGATGGAGTTAGTAGGTGTCCAATGGTGAATAGGATCGGAAGAGGCGCACCATCTTCTTCGTACAGGTAGACATAGCCAGGAGTGGCATCAGGCTTGACCTTCTTGCCCTACGATGCGCATTAGCTCTGAAGGACGACGAAACATTGTTACAGAAGTTCAGCATACATTTACGTCGCACTGGCCAGCCTTGAATGTGATGAGAGCGTCGGTAGCCATGATGTGTTTGTGTGATGATGGATTATGGAGTTGATGCGGTCGAAGGTTGATATCAAAGTGCTGGAGTGTTTGGAATTGCTCAAGACAACGGACTTGACGATGACGCCGCCGTGCTGGAGCTTCAACAACCGTCGGTCTTGCTAACCGCCGATCTCGCCAAGCACTTTCCCTTCACTGTTTTGGAGTCCAAAGTTATTTGCCTTTGAGAAGGAAATGGCAGCAATATTTCCCAATACTTTAATATCAGAGAAGACATGATGATTAGATACAGACAAGTGAACAGAAGAGCAAAGAAACGGGCACATGTGGAATGCTGGTAAAAAAGCCTTGAATTCACGTCTCAAACATGCCTGTGACTCCTGATGTCCTTCGAAGACAGTGAACTGCAGCAAGAAGGCCATTTGAGCTCATTGTATCTTCTACTATGATTATATATGGGAGTGAGCAGGAATTGATAGCAGAATTGGAGACTATTTTATCAATGCAAAGGCAAAGGTCGACGCTCAGCACGGACGGTGATTGGTCGGGGGAGTTGGCTTGGCGCACAGTCTCGCTTCCCGCATTTTGATCATGGATTCGCACCGAGTTTGAATTCCGTTCTGTGAAGACGAGACACGACAAATCCACGACACCACCCTTACCGTCGCCAAACCCGCCAAAATGTCCGCCCAGCAGACCAAGCAGTTCCAACAGGGTGAGCGGGTCATCCCTGCTGCCTCCGAGAAGGCCCCCAAGTACTACTTGGCCGAGGACGACAGCCAGGCTAAGAAGGTATGCGACTTTCTGCAACCACCGCACGCTACACGCCCGAGAGAATGAGCAGAAAGAGACGGATTTTGCACAGGATACACACATATGCGCACTCGATCGATCCGGCCAACATTGCGCTCTTTCTCTCGCTCAGGCCGTGTTTCGATGCTTCAGCGAACAAAGTCCGCTGACATGATTTCCTCCTCCTTCAGGTCCGCAAGACCCAGCACCCTTGCAAGCCTCGCGCTTCCCTCCAGCCCGGTACCGTCTTGATCCTCCTCGCTGGCCGTTTCCGTGGCAAGCGTGTTGTGCTCCTCAAGAACCTCCCCCAGGGTGTTCTCCTCGTCACCGGCCCCTTCAAGGTCAACGGTGTCCCCCTCAGACGCGTCAACGCCCGCTACGTTATCGCAACATCCACCAAGGTTGACATCTCCGGCATCGACTCATCGGTCGTTGAGAAGGTCGGTGGCGACGCCTACTTCGCCAGAGAGAAGAAGTCAAAGGCCAAGGGCGAGGAGGCTTTCTTCAAGCAGGGCGAGAAGCCTGAGGTACGATTACACCATCAAAAGAAGGATTGCGACACTCCAAATACTGATACATTTCCACAGGCCAAGAAGGTTGCCTCTGGCCGCGCCGAGGACCAGAAGTCCGTCGACCGTGCCATCCTTGCCAGCCTCAAGAAGGAGCCTTTCCTCATCTCCTACCTCGGCTCCACCTTCAGCCTTAGATCGGGCGACAAGCCCCACGAGATGGTCTTCTAAGCGATTTGACACGACACACAAATGGACTTGGTTGCGCAGTCAATGAATGGAAAGGGCGCGTGGTGAGCAATATTACTGCGGCGCTTTGATGTTACACCAAAAATCGGACATGGGCTTGTTCTTTTTTCCTCCCCCCGCTACAAAGCACTGCGACTTTCTTATAAAAACATGAAAATCATTGCTCAAAGGCTTCCAAAATATCATGTCCGAGGCGCGCATAGTGCCGCAACGACCTTTTTTCTAATTTCCATAACTTCTTCTCTCAGTTTCATTCGTCACTTGTCTACAGATTACAGTCTCTCCATACGATCGTCGAACAACGCCTCGCCAGGCGCACACATGTCCAACCTCCCCTGGAACTTCCTCTCGAATCTCTCAGCACTCACCACAAGCGCCTTTGGAAACCACTCCTGTTCTCCGCCTTCAACTATGATGTCAACCAACGCTTCTCCAGACTTGAGACACATGACCATGCCATGGCCATTGAAGCTGGCACTTATAAAGACGCCCGGCATATCTGGCATGGCTCCGACATATGGAAGGCCATCCGAACTCGTACCCATCACCCCTGACCACTCCTTGACGATTCTCCCTCCCTTCGCGTCCTCTCCCCAGTTATCGCCAAAGTAGCCTGCTGTGCAATCATAAAGGTAGGTTGAGATCTCCCGGTTCAATTCGGCGTCCAGAGTGTTTCCAAACTCCGATGCACCTGCGTCCCTCTGTCGTCCCAGTCCACCACCAATGATGATGGTGCCAGCGTCCGACGTGCCTGGCGGTCGACTGATCATGTACTCGTAACCACTGGCATAGATGAAAGAGTAGGTCGTGTCCAAGCCTGGCAACTTTGATCCTGGTCTCTGCGCAGTGATTTGCCCACGCAAAGGAACAATGATGCCTTGCATCTGCGGCAACAGATGCGCGGTATACCCATTGGTGGCAACAACCAGATTTGCAGTCTCAACACTCCCTCTCGGTGTCTGCGCAATCCATCTCGGCGACTGCGAATCGAAGTCGTCATCTGACACGATCGCTTCCACCGGCGTGTTCGTTTGCAGATTCAATCCTTTCTCGATACAATGCTTCAGCAGCCCTATGGTGAAGCGATAGGAGCTGACGCTTCCAGCCCCGTACACAAACGCTCCCAGAGCATCAGGAGTGTAGAATTGTTCTTTTGCTTCCTCGGCAGACAAGACGGTATACTTTGCTGCTGGGTCATCGAGGCCCATGGTTTCTTGCATGCGAGCAATGGCTTCTTTGCCTCGAGCCAGATTTGCAGCATCGTAGATGATGTCTACAGTGTCGCAAGGTGTGGATGCACAGTCAATATTCAGTTCTCGAGCTAGAGCATGAGTTTGTCTGATGTTGGCGTATTCGAGTCGTGCTATCTTGATTGCTTCATCGATGCCGTGCTCGGCTTCATGGTCGAGGAAACTGCGATAGCTTGCTGCTTTCGTATGACCGCCTTGATTTCTTGTCAGCGAAAATGCAACTTGGTTCTGCTAGGTCAATAGTGTTGGTTCACCATTGCGACCTGTAGCACCGCTGCAGGCTTGTCTTGCTTCTAGCATGAGGACAGAGCTGTTTGGTTTCTTCTCAAGTAGATTATAGGCAATTGCCGCACCACTGATGCCACTGCCAATAATGACATAGTCGGCATATTTTGGCAATGCTTTTGTACTTTGCAAGTTCGCTATCTTGTCTGGTGGTTCTTGCCAATATGACGTGGTGGGGTTGGGTCGAGGCAAGCTGACGGGAATACGGGCTCTTTCCTCCATGGTGTGAAGATATATTCAAGTTACAACTATGACTGCGATGTGCACCAAAGAATCAAGAGGTCGAGTCGTGCTGTTTTTATAGATGTTGACCTATGTTGTCTCGTTTAGGCAAGTTGATGCGATGTCAAAGATAAGCAAAGCGGAGTAAGAGGTCAGGGCTGTCAAGCTGGGAAAGTACGACCAAAGACCTCGGTGGTTGTCGATCTTCTCCCAAACATCGACCTGAATGTCAAGCATGGGCAAGCCTTCAAATATCATCGAGTTTCTGGTAAGAACATGTGTTTCGCTCTGCGAGCTCGAGATATATAAGAGGCTACGGTAGACAATCGGACAACACAAATACGAGGTTGAAGCCTTTAACCCATGCCCTAGGACATGTGACTCGTGCGGTTGGTACTGAGGTGTATTGGTGAGGGCTGAACGAAAGGCCTGGTACCAATATTTGATGGCATGCTGAGAGCATTGGAAAGAAAAGAGTTGTGGCAGAGAAATGAATGGCTGCTGATGCTGGTTGGTACAAGGAACAGTCTAGTGAGAGGATGATGAAGATTGACGAGATTCACAAACTCTCCCAGTCCTTCTTGTTTTCTACATGTTCACAAAATTCAATACATCAACATGAGACTCGGCCGCTCACCGACGGACCGCCTTGTGGAGTGCTTTGGAGGATTGCCTAGCATGTCGAATAGTCTAAGTCATGATAGAATATTCTTCTACCCAGAGGCACTGCAGCAGTGTTGCAGGTGGCTGGTAAACGACAATTCCATCATTATGGTGGGTAAATTCTGACAGATGCAATGAGGTATTGTTGGTTGAGGCCTGAGGAAGGGTTCCTCGGTTGTGTTTGAGATGGTCAAAGCTGTTGGGTAAAACTTCGGGCGTTGGCCGTGGACCTTGGATGAGGGAAGTCCCAAGCAGCGACGCGCCAGGTTTTACGTGCTCAACTCTGTCGACTACCACCAGGCGCAATACACGAACACTAGACGCAAGAGCGCAGCACATTCACGAGCAAGAGCTGTTATCGGAAAAGAATAATACACGAGTCAGACGATCTAGCGGCATACACCAGCAGATGGCCCAAACCCGATGGTCTTGATGAATACAACGATATACCTGCGCTCTCGGAGCGACTCAACAACCACAACATGCCTCTCAATATCCGGCCCGCGGTTGATCATTTGAAAGGAGTGTGAAGCGGAGCAAGAAGAGACTGAAGGAGACGGACATCACTGATGCCGATTAGATCAATAGAGGGTCGGCCTCTTCCTTCTTGTCCTTCTTGCCCTTCTTCTTGCCGCCGCTGCTAGGGGCTCCATCATTGGTGCCGGCCGTCTTCTTTTGATGAACGATGAAGCGGGTGTAGCACTCTTCTTTGTCCCACTCGAAACCAGCGAGGTAGGGGTTCTCACCCATGTCATCGTCTTCCTATATCACAGCAGTGGTTAGCCTCGATACCATTCAAGATCGAAGAACAGCACATGAATCCAACAAGACATACCTTCTTCTTGAATTGCTTGTAGATTGCATCTACTGCATCCTTGATGGTCACTCCTTTGAGGTTTCGGGCTGTGATGTTGAGCCCTAATGGGAAGTGGAGGTCGATCTTCTTGACTGGCGGCGTCACCAGGTACTTTTTCAACATGTCCTTGTCGTCGATTGTGTTTGGGTTCTTGTTCAGCTTCCTGGACGTTGTTAGCATCTCAAGCTAAAGCACACAGTCAACCCGACCCCAACACTACTTTGATAAGGGGTCAAGGCAACAGCATCACATTAGGGTCAGGGAGACTTACCATCCAAGTTTTTGCGTTTCCGGTGCTATTTGCAGCTCAACCTGTTCATGTTCTGGACGTACAGTCAGACACATGTGAGCCTCGGAGGAAAGGCCCTCGAGCTTCAACTTACCTAGGTCTTCAATCCTGAATACTCCCGAGACGGTACTGCTGGTTCTACGGTGGCTGATCTTCTTCTCATGACCAGGTTCGTAAGTGGTGTCAGAGACGGCAGAGTCGAGTCTGGTAAGGGGGTGTTCAATCTCGGCAGACATGGTTGGAACTGGAGGTGTTTAAGCTTGGGAGAAGCTTAGAAGCTGATACAGGGTGTTAGGCAATTGATGAGAGCGTAAAAAGACCGACTTGTTGATGATACAAGGCAATCTTGAGAAGAGAAAGAAGAAGAGCAAGAGCAGAGGGAGTCGACTGTAGAAATACCTAAACAGCAGTCACGCCGTGCGGGGTCGTAAGACTGTTGCATGCCACTGGACCACCACAGGTCGTCCTTGCTCAAGCTCTGAGCCAAGCTGGGAGAGCTGTGTACGGAGCTCTGAGGAGATCATCCCACTGAGCACGAGACCACGGCATCCGACGGTCCCTAAGGCATGCCAAACGTCTTGCCACCAATCCGGGGTAGTCACGCTAAACGAATACAGGATGCGGGGAAACCTTATACTACATGTGTACCTGCAAGGTCTTGAAACACTGTCGAAAAGCAATTATGGATGGATCTCCAGGGGGATCGTGGTACAATTCAGTTCTTGGAAATACCATTTGGAGGTGTTGGCAAATCGTAACTCGCGTCTGGAGCTTCCCGGCTCGAAATCACGAGCTTTGTCGGGGAAGCTTGCATCGAATGACGCCCAAAACACGCCAATCTGAGAGCAACGCAAACCTTCGGAAGTACGGAGTCAAGAGATGTGCGCTGACGAGGCATTAAATCTCGCATAACGGGGCAATGACTATCAAAGGTACTTCTACAGGCATGTGACCCTATCTCACGGCCGCAAATGGAAGCAAACACAAAGCAAACATTCTCGTCCTCGGCCCCTCGAGCACCTTCATTACTCGCCAAACACTGCGACTCTACTGACGAGGTCCTCGCGACTATTGATCAGGCTTCCTGCCGCACTCGTGAATCGTCCAATGATGGCATCCAGACTTCCAACTCCTGATTCGTACCGAATGTTCTGCCCAAATGCATCTGAGCAATTGTGCAACACAAGCGCGGTACCTGCAGATGGTGGGCTGTAGCTGTCAAGAGGGGTCTTCTTGTTGCTGTACAACTCTGGTCTTGTCATTATCTGCACTCCCGCTACCTCCGACATTGCCATTTTCATCCAGGAAACCCATTCTCCTGGAATATCAGGGACCTGGAAGACTCGCATGTTCTTGAGCTTCGTGGTCTGGATGTAGTGCTTGAGTCCAGCGGCGTAGATGCATGCCATGAGGCCATCATCTGGACCGAACGCCCCAATGAAAATCTTCGGTGCAGAAAAGGTGTAAACGTAGCCCTGGAGACAAACCTTCTCCAGGGTTTCCATCTCATTCCGGAATTGATGGAACGCAGTTGCAACAAGGATCTCGAGCGAGAGCAGTGGCCGGTCCGTCCTGGACTTGAGGGTAGCATTGCGTAGCCAAAACAACTTGTTCTTGACTTGTTCCAGAACATTAGTGCAAGCGACTTTGAGCACCTTGTTGGTAAGGAAAGCCTTGGCCTGGACGCGCGACATGGCTGTGGCGCTGCCTTCTTCGATACTCGGAAGCTGGCCGTCCAGAGTCAAGTGATGCACCATCAGCCGGCGCAATGCATCATCATACTCGTTCCGGATATTGCGAGATTGCTTCTCCTTGGTAGAAGGGACATTGAAGTCCCCGCCCAAAGTCGTCTCCTCGGTCGTCAAGGCGGACAGCACCATCATAACTGCACCATTTTCAAAGTCCTGATGTATCATGTTGCTCACCAGGACTTGTCGCCCGCTTCTGAACTTGCCGCTGTGCGGGTAGGGGGTGAAGGTGTGACCCTTGTTATAACCCCTCTCGCCATGCAGCCAGGCCAGCTCGATAGAGGTAACAAAGGTGTGCAGAGCACCCTCCATGTTTGTGATCTTATCATTCTTCCCCTCCTCCCATTTTTTGCCCAGTGCTAGTCTCTTCTTGGAGCGCATCAAATACTCAACATACACAGGTGGTACAAAATCCGAGCATCCTATCCATGGAGGCGACAGCTCTCGATAGTTTGTAATCCAGTAGATGCGCGGCAGTTTCGTGGCCGGCACAGCCGTCTGAACCAGCTCATCCGACGAAATGTTCTTGTCTAGGGGTACGAGTTGGTCGTCATCCTTGCTAACGGACTTGGATTTGTTGTCACTGAATTGTGCCTCCTGGATCTGGTAGCTTGGACGGCGGGTTCTTGACTGCGACCGAGACGATCTGGTTGTTGTTGGTGGTGGTGGTGGCGGCGGTGTGGACGTAGTCCTTCTTCGCTTCGCGGTAGGTTTGACTGGCGTTTTCTTCACGACGCCGCTTTTAGTGAGTGGTTTTGCCCGAACTTCCGCATCCTTGGACTTGCTACGAACTCGAGCCATGCTTGGAGTGAAGAGGTTGTGAGATTATTTGGAAGTGCACAGAGGGGTAAAGTATGTACTAAAGGTGTGAGTTGTCATGTCTGAGTTATGTCTCGAAGGAATGCTGATCTTATTTCCGTGTCGCAACAGAATTGGACACCGCCTTCCCGCTTCGAATCCTTCTCAGTTATGACCGACGACATTCCTGGGCTCATAAAGCTCTTCAAGATACTTCTCCTCTTCCTCAGTCAGCGTCTTATCATTTGCACCTAGGGCTTCATCCATGCGTTCTTCACTCGAGAATCCAATGATTGGACTTGAAATCCGTTTGTTGATCCAAGCGAGTGCGACATGTGCCATCTTCCAATCCTTCTTCTCGGCAAGCTCTTGCACTCTTCCGATGGTCTTGACATCGACTTCAGAGGTTCCTGCAAGACCGCTAGCCTCCTTGGCAGACCTTGTTGTGCTTCCAGCTGCCGATGCAGGGCGAGCGAGGTGTCCACGGCAAAGAGGAGCCCACTGGATCATTGTTAGCGGTTGATGTGTATTTGCGATTAGATCATCCTACCGGAATGAGTCCGACACCGGTTGCATCGCAATACTTGTTCATCTCGCGTTCTTCTTCGCGATACAGAAGACTGTACTGATTCTGCATGCTGATGAATTTGGTCCAACCATTCTTATCGGCACAAGCTTGCATCATGCAGAACTGATATGTCCACATGGAACTTGCTCCGATATAACGGACCTTTCCGGCTTTGATCAGATCATGCAAGGCCTCCATGGTCTCTTCGATTGGTGTGTTGGGGTCGAAGCGATGAATTTGAAGCAAATCGAGGTACTCCAAATCCAGGCGCTTCAAGGATGCGTTGACGGCATTGAAAATGGCAGCTCGCGAGAGTCCTCCTTGGTTGACGTAGTCGGGCGACTCGGAGATCCTCTGACCGTAAGTCATAGTCTTGATTCCAGGTTCTTCGCCGACATAGGCAAAGCACTTGCTCAAGATGACAATCTTTTCACGCGGAATGTTGTACTTCTTGATGGCTTTGCCGATGATCTTCTCGCTCACACCATTGCTGTAAATGTTGGCCGTGTCCCAGGTATTGATACCCTTATCGTAAGCAGCTTTGAGAAGTGGAAGGGATGCTTCTTCGTCCAAGATCCAAGGTTGCCATGCTGCATCACCGAATGACATGGCACCGAGGATAGGTACAGAAACTCGCAGACCACTCTTGCCTAGGCGTTTGTAGATGGCCTTGGTGTTTTCGATCTTCTCGAGTACGGGATCCTTTTGGTCCGACATTTTTGGTGTATGAGTTTTGCGGTTGGTTAGTGAAATGTTTCAAGAGACAACACCGGTTCGAGCGACATTGATCGATACTTGTAGTCTTTGTGGTCGGCGGCTAAACAGGGAGGGGCATGATGGAGATGCGGACTTAATGAATAACTCCGACAATCGTCATCGAACAGATATGATACTCAGTGTATCTTACCTCAGAGATACCAACACAATGAAGTCAGTACCTAGAGTGCCACAGCTTTCTGTATATAGGAAGTTGTTGCACTGGATGAGATACTTGATTTTGTACGAGAATCTGTTCTAATTTCGGCTTGCCACGGTTGGCTAGCATATGGAAGACAGCTTACCTCACACAAACGATTGCAAAGCATTTCAATGACTCCCCACGCCGTGTAGACGCCCTTCAGATCATAAGACCACACTCGAGGAATTATGCTGGGCAATCGCACATATCTACAGACACCTGAAGATCCAATCTGAAGTGTTGTTGACCGTGAAACGTGATCTCGAGATCATCAGCAGGGTCATCCCTTCGGCATGCCTGACAATCACGTGCTGCCGGCGGCTAAACTGCTGTTGGCAACATGACAAAGCGCGACCGCGTTGCAATCGAAGCATTGGCTGTTGGCATTCGTGACCATCATGCCGGAGATTGGTTACGATTCCCATCCGGTGTCTTGAACGTCTGCAACATTCCAAGCACCAGCCGCCATTTCATGCCATCCACACCACACCAAAGATGTCGTCAAAGGCCGGCCAAATTATTGTCAATCTCCTCGAGAAGCGATATGGTCGATGGCTTGAGATGATTGTGCGTTCGTATGGTACGCATGCACTTGTTAGGACACCCTAACAACGACCACACTACAGCTATCTGCGCTTTCCAGCAAATTGAGACAGGTAACAAGAAAGCCATGCATCTCCAGCATCCTGATGACGAGTCGAAAGTACGGAAAGACTTCCAATCGCACCAAGAAAGCCGACACCGCTAGACACCATATTACGTGCATGCATATACGATCGACGACCTTGCAGTCGGGATGGAACGTTCCACATTGCATGATGTTTTTCCTGGGCCGGTAGAGCAGCACTACAGCCGCCTCTTTCATCCTTCGTGCAGAAGTCGGATACTTGGTTGGTGGGAAGACTGAAGGGTCATTGCAGACCGCAACTTTCACACATTATTCTTTCATCTCGTTTCCGCGAGTATCCGCTCGAGGGTTGAAGATGATGAAATTTGAGTGTTTGGCCGAGCTGTTTTGAGACGTTCTTGCGATCAATTCCTCGCAAAATCAAACTTCTGCCTTGCGATATTGTCCATCAACATTCAAAATAGTTCCATTGCGCGAGTGGTGGATAGGCATACCGGAAGTAATGCCTCGAGGCTCGGATGCGAAGGAGATCGGTATGCAATTTAGGTGATCTGGCAGATGACAGGTCATAATTGACAGGTAACAAACAGGTCACTAGACTGTGTACAGATATCGTAGTGTCGGGCTTGTGCAGAAACTCGATCGCTGTCGACTGTTGATTATGCACTCCGCAGAAGATCGATCATCCAACAACCAGGTGTCATGATGAGGTAAATTCAAGTGCCGGACGTGGTTGCTGTCTAAGACGGTGGGTGCAATTTTCGCTGGCTCTTTCCATGTCATTCACTGTTGAGCATTATGCAAGTTTCGTGGTTCTTTCCTATCATCTACAATCCGTAGATTGTATTTGTCGTTCTTTCCTTATTCTATGCATCCTCCCAACTAATACTTGATCGATCGAGAAGGCAAAATCGGACTCGTCTGCCGACTTTACTCACGCATGCCGATGCGCCGAGTGGGTCTTGTCTCTCCTGCAAGATTGAGGCAAAACACACCGTACTTGCCACATGATGTTGGCTTTGGCTTTTTGTAACACGTTACACAGAACATTGACCGACCTTCTGACTGTGCGAGATACTCCGGACGAGTTAGGGAACAGACGTGTGCGATGTTTGGAGATCGATAGTCTGGAAAAGAATACAGATGATCATGTCTCCACTTCCAGGTTCACGGATTTTCAATGTCTGCGAGATGAGGATAATGATCACGGAAGCCAAGGAACTTTGGTCTTGGGGTGAGGACGAGAGATGCGAAAAGTTGTTCAACGCTACATGTAAATAGATAAGTTTGAAGATGTCTTGATAATCATAACTTTCGCATCTTCCTTCATTCAATATGTAATCATAAGCGAAAGGGTATACCTTGCCATCTAACATGCTAGATCGGCGTGTTTCTGTCCTGTAACTCCAGTGACCATGTCCAATCAGTCCTGCTGGTAAGAACTTTGACAAACCAAAAACAAAGAAAAGAGGCCAGTGTTCTGTTCGTCCGGCGCTGTCGAATAGTATGTGAGAGTATAAATATGCACAATCTGAGATGTTTGAAGAAGAATGTGTCGATGAGCCGCCGTGTCTCACTTCCTGCTGCTGGACTTGGACTTGTGGCCATATCGTGGTGCAGGTGGTTTGCAGTCACCTGTGCAGAGTTTGTTGTCAGCGTATTCCATACATGATATGCAGTGAGTTTGACACTGAGCATGGTTGGGCGTACCGCATGGTTCTTCAAATCTGTATTCTCTGCAAACATGGAATTAGAGGAGCTCAAAAAGCTATGTGATCATCGAGATAACTTACACAGCAACGACATTGGGAGGACAGCGTTTGTGTGACTCTTGATATCTGACACACCAGGCACGAACTGTGTATCGAAGATGGCCACAACAGTATTCAACCTTGGTGTAATCGCACATGTTGTCTGAATCGTATCGCGATTGGTGATGAGATGTATAATAGGACTTGATTAGAGAGATTGACGAGAAGGCAATGATTGAGTTGACTGAAGCGATGTCGATGATGATGATGAGAGGGGAAGAAGCAAGATGATATATGAACCCTCTGAGCTGTTCAACAGCAGAACATTCAAATCAGTCGAATGTCTATATGCTGCCAGCCTCTGTCCCAGATCGAGTCAAGTTTGATGCTTCAACTGGTTTCAAATCATAAAAATCACATGAGATCCAAGCAAGCAAGATAAAAAGACGAGTAGCAAGCAGAAAATCCCACCAACCTGTTCCTGATAGAGAATTTGAAACATTCAAATCTTTTGACTGTACCACCGATGTGCCCCGGAGAAGCGAGAAGCAAGAAGGGAACCAACCTGTGTTCCCTGCTGCTCTGATGCAAGAAATCTAGACTAGCCTAGGTGAGTTGTTCCTTTGAGAGATTGTTCCAATCACACATTGAGGAATTTGACGCAACTACACCGTTAACCGATGATAGGGGACAACCAGGTTGACGCCAATGCAAAGCAAATCATGCATCCCTGACCGCTGCACCGAAACCCGGGCCTGGAGATCCTTTGCTGCATGTAGCGTGCTTTTGGGCAAGAGAGCAAGCATGGCGTACTAGATCGTGTTACCGTTTTCGTGCCGTACCGTCGAACCAACCACGGATTTTTGACGTGTTATTGGGAGACCTGTCGTGTCAGTCTGCCGTCTGTCGTTCTCAAGCCTGGATTCGCGACAAAGCCGCCAGAAACAGGCGCGCGGACGTATGTCTAAGCGCCAAGGTAACTCGACAATGACAATGAGCGGGAACCTGGTGTGACCACTTTGTCAAGACAAGTGTGTCTTGCGTGTGTTGACGTAGCAGTCGTACGAGAGTAGAATTGTCATGTGGTGAAACTCGGGCTTTGGCAGCAGTGCAGCGGCATAGGTATGCTTGGAATTAAGAAGCTCAGTGTGACATGTTGTAAACCATCTGAGCCCACGAGCTGGGTACAGTGTGCGGGATCTTATGTTTGATATGGTTGGAGATATATTAACATGCAAGACAGATCCACTCAGGAACCCGTTCATGTCGTTTTTTCTCGAGTGCAGCTGGGGGCGTTTTTAAGGTTTGGAGTGGAAGTCGAAGCCGGTGTTCCCCTCCAAAGTTGCGGATGAGGCGCCGGGAAGGTCGACCCGCAGCGGTATCATCCTAAAGCTTCTTCTCTCTGATCAGTCACGTTACAGGCGACATCGGCAGGCCTGAATGTGAAGCTGGTCATGTCTAGATGTGAAGCATCGAGCATCTCGGGTAAACCGATAGAGACTGCACAAGAAACACAATTGAAAAGAAGACAATCTATTTTCTTCTATTGTGCGTAAAGACTTCGACCAATCATCATGTATATATGCAACTCCAAAACTTCCTACGACAATGCGAACCCATGACAAGGGTATCGAACAATATGCCAATCCGAAGCAAATCCTCAAAAAATCGAACAAGATATTATCGTAACGTTCCTCCTCATTAAAAGTGTTCTGTGACTTAGGTCTCCGTGACTTCGTCAACATCGAGCCAGCCACGGCACATGCTGACTGCACGATCCCACTTCTTGAACATCTTTTGACTCTCTTCGGGTGTGACCTCTGGTTCGAAAACCATGCGGTTCTTTTGGTTGATGGCCTTGAGCTCGCTGAACTCTTTCCAGATGTCGACAGCAAAACCGGCGGCGATGGCGGCACCCAAGGCGGTAGTTTCGCGCATGGCAGGACGGTTGACGGGGATACCGATGATGTTCGATTGTGTCTTTGTTGAGAGTCAGTCTTGTTTTTTACAATGATGATTTCTTGGTGTGACTTACCTGCATGCAAATGTTCGAGTTACTCATACCACCATCGACAGCCAAGTCTGACAGAGCGTGTCCACTGTCCTTCTCCATGGCGTCGAGGATAGCCTTTGTCTGGAAGCAAGTAGCTTCCAATGTGGCACGTGCAATGTGTCCTCGTTGTGTGTGCTGGGTGATACCGAAAATGGTGCCCTTTGCATCATCGATCCAGTATGGTGCGAAGAGACCGGAAAAGGCGGTAACGAAGACAAGACCACCGTTGTCGTCGACAGTCGAGGCGAGTTCTGAGACCTTTTCGGCGTGTGCAATGAAACCCATGTTGTTCATCAAGAACTTGACACCGGAACCAGCGACAGCGACCGAACCCTCGAGGGCGTATACGGGCTTTCTGTTGCGGCCGAAATCGTAGGCAACCGTTGCAAGAAGACCGTGGGTAGAAATGGTGGGCTTCTCGCCAACGTTGTAGAGCAAGAAACAACCAGTACCGTATGTGTTCTTGGCAGAGCCAGGAGTGAAGCCTTGCTGACCGACCAGGGCCGAAGACTGATCGCCGAGACATCCAGCAATCTTCATGCCCTTCAAGGTTCCCTTGGCAAGGGTACCGTATGCGTCTGCACAAGACGAAGGAACAATCTTGGGCAGCCTAAGCTTGTTGCGATCGAGGTCGAAGAAGCTCAACAAATTGTCGTCGTATTGACAAGTGTGCAAGTTCATGAACATGGTTCTCGAGGCATTTGTAGAGTCGGTGACGAAGACGTTCTTTTCCTTTCCACCGTTGAGGTTGTAGATCAACCAGGTGTCGACAGTGCCGAAACACAAGCGACCCTCATCGTAGGCTTGTTGTACCTCGGGGATGTGACGCAACATCCAAACGAGCTTGAGACATGAGGGATATGTCGAGAGAGGGATACCACAAATCTCGGACAAGTTTTGGTCGCCCTTGCGTTCCTTGAACTCACGGACGAGACCCTTTGTTCTGGTGTCTGGCCAGGCGATGGCGTTGTGCAGAGGCTCTCCAGTCTCGGCATCCCAAACCAGAGTTGTTTCTCTCTGGTTGGTAAGACCAATGGCCTTGATGTCCGAGGCCTTGTGGCCCAACTCAATGAACTTCTTGGTAGCCTCTTCGATACAAGTTTCTACCGAGTGAACGAGCTCCCAAGGGTCGTGCTCGTGCCAACTGTAAATGTGTGTTAACACTGTTGCTGCGGGTGCAGTATAGCAAAGTATGGACTTACCCAGACTCAGGGTACTTCTGCTCGAACTCAATTTGGTGCATTGCCACGGGTTCACCAACTCCGTTGAAGATGATAAATCTTGAGGAAGTGGTTCCCTGGTCAATTGCACCGATGAAATTCTCTTGGAGCACATTTTCGTGACTGGTAGTGAATCTGTTCAACGGCGGTCTCTGCGCGCCAGACTTCGACTCGGTTCTGACTTTGGGCTTCGCATCGGCGGAACCAGAGGCCTTTGTCAAGGTAGGGTCCGCTTGTTGTTGCGGGTTCTGGTCGATGTCGGGAATTTCTTTTGAGCCGTCCATTGTGATGTGGTACTTGCTTTCACGCCGAGTAGAACGACGAGAGAGTCTTATTAGTATGCTTGCAGTACGCAGAAATAAAAATGCGTGGGCGTCGGACTGTCGAAGCTGCGTGAAACCAAAGTTGCGTGTTTGTGGATGGGTGAAGGTCGCTCGGTGAGCGGAAAAAGACGGAATAATTCGAGGGGGTATCAGAGGGTACAGCAATGGACTGAATGGCAAAGGAGAGGAAGAGGAGTGTGAGGGAACCAGAGTTAAGTGAGTTTTTCAGTGATGGACGTGCTGGTAACGCTGGGCAGTATGACTTCACACGCTTTCAACACGTCCATGGCGAACCCCACCATCCCCACCAACCATTCCGCCTTCGGGACAACAGCCTCTCGGGGCTACACTCGGTGCCTCTACGATCCCACGGGGATGCCGGGCAGTGAGTCCTGCACTCCACCGCGGTTATTTACCCGGCGACTTTCGATAAACTTGAGGCTCTACCTTTTCATGCCATATCTTTTGTGTCGTGCAGTAGGTTTGCAGTTATAATCTCCTCCATTGGTCAAAACAAACAATCTGGTTCTTCCGGCGTATTGTCGCGTGCTGGAAATAAAGACGTCGAAGCGACGATCCTACCTACCATGCACGGCCGCAAGGCACAAACTTGAAAAAAGTTCGAGTGCCGATCAGTCTGCAGCCACGGTCAATCGAGATCAACTGCCCCGGTTTGAAGGGTCACGAGTACTGCTCGGCATGCAGGCCTCGTAAGCTTCGAGATATGGAAATTGCTCCTCCGTATTGATTGTCAATATAAAGGGATACCGGATGATTTCTGCAACCGGATTCCTAGAAGCTTCTCCGCGCAGGAAGAACATCTTGAGAAACGTCCGGATGTGCCCCCGTTAGTGTGCGGCTCGTACACTGCTGATCTATCATTGGTAAGGGGTTTGATCTGATGCAGTTTCGATATCTAAACGCCCATCTTCTTCGAAGCTCGGGTCAGATAGGAAGCTCATGAGCCCAATTGTCCAATTGAGATGCATGGCCTCCAACGAGACAGTGAATTAACGGGCTTCCATTGCGATCCACAAGAAACAAAATAAAAATGGTTCAGAAATCAGCGACGCAGAAGCAAAGAAATGGAAGGACAACGAAAAAGAAGGCACGACTGAACAACACCAAGACTGTGAACATGTCATGTGGTTCATCAAAACGTGCAGCATTGGCTTGCTAATTATTAACTAGTCATTCGAGTACATACATTGGAAAGCATCCGGAAGAAAATGTTGTCGTTGGAAGACAGCCCATGTCGTTCTAGGCGCGCTTCTTGGTAGCGTGAGACGAGTGTTTGTGATGTTTGGATTTCTACTCCTCATCATCCTCCTCGTCCTTCACGACCTTGGCACGTTTGGCGGCCTCCTCCTCGTCGCGCTGCTGGCCCTGGGCCTCACGCAGAGCGCGGACTCTGTCGGCAGGACCAGGCAGCTTGTTGATACGGTCGGCGATCTGGCCTCTGCCAATCAACGAGATGACAATACTGGCACCGACGATGAATGTCAGGACGAAGCGGTATACGGCATACCACGAAGGGGTCCAGCCCCTCTTGCAAGCGCGGCTGTCCGAGTAGTAGAGGAAGTTGAAAGCGACGAATTGGGTGATCAGGGCGTATTCAACCGGGAGAAGGATTGTGGGCCATGCGACTGCGGGGGTCCAGACGCCGATTGCATAGCGCTTGTAACCTTGATATCCGCCGTAGCCAGCAAACTCCAGACCCCAGTGGATAGCGCCAAGGAATGAGATGATCTGCGAATGAGGGGGTAAGAAGCTGCTTAGGACGATGCATAATCTCAATGCAAACTTACGACGGCGCCATATCCGACTTGAAGGGGCTCCAAGACGTGGAGAGCTGCTTCAGCAGTTTGCTCGCTCATCAAGAATCCAGAGCCGGTGTTGTGTGCATGGTTGATTTCCCAAGCGCAGTAGACTGTGGAAAGCGAGGTTCCTAGGTAGGGAAGTACACCAGCCATTCCCAAGGTGTAGGCTTGATGAGGGACGCCCTCGAGCGAGAAAGTATCCTTGATGGTTTTCTGGATCAAACATTAGCATACTATCACACGAGCTATGGCGGCATTCGAGACTGACCAAATCGTTCTTGACACCGGCCATCATGTCGGCGTCCTTGTGCGGGTCCTCGGCCATGCCAACTTCGCCAAAGACAGGATGAGTCGACGAAGTGGTGCTAACAGTGTCGGGATCCGCCTTGAGCTTTTGCTCTCCTAGTTTTGACTCCACCTCTTTGTTGATCTTGTCCATTGCTGATGGCTGGGTGGCATAGCGAGCCATGGCCAGTGTCATGGGCTTGCCAACCGCGAGCGGGCGAGTAACTTGCGAGAGAGTGCATAGCTTGGACGAGAATTGAGAGCTACGAGGGGCGCTCGCTGCGAGGCCACTGAGGGCGCGCAATTGGCGAGCAGTACCGGCGCGGAACATTGTGTGTTTGAGTGGAGTGGAGAGGAGAGGAATAGGAAAGCAAAAGGCCTCAACGGACTGTGGACGCAGATGGAGGGGCAGTAGGAGGAATGATGGAGAAGCTGTCAGGAAGTACCTCCGTAGCTGAGGTACTCTTGGGGGCAGGTACGACCAAGCTCTTGTGCTTATCCTCTTGCGTAGGTGCTCGTCAATGTGGAGCTCCCGACCGCATACTTTGTGTCGTCACCGTTCCTTCCGATTCCGCTATGATTGTCCATCACTGCCACAAAATTGGCAAAAAATCATTCCAAACATTCCATTCTCTGAGATCAGTTGATTGATTGCTTCCCAGAAGCTTCTGCTTGGACTATCTGCCTTTTACGGTTTATGTCGAGCTAGGAATAGTGTGTGCACCTACTCGAGTACGCAGTGAGCTCGGAGGAGCTTCAAAAGATGGAGGATGACGTCATTCATCGCACCTTCCCTTTCCCACGTTCCGCGTGGACGGGCTGCGGGCACGATCAGCGGCGTTGTTTCCAAGAAAGCAGCTGCCAACAAGTGGGAAAGAGTCGAACGTCGCGTTCTCCACGATCCATCAAACCCTGTGCACACGAACTGTTACGACGACCACGATCTCTTCTGTGATTTGTGCTTTCTCAGGTTTTCGTCAGTTCAACGATTCAGTTGTCATCCGCCTTAGAGACGACCGCTCGCCTTGCGCCCAATCAACCACAACCAAGGGTACTCGCACAAGTACCTACACACGGCTTACCGCCAACCCAGCCATCTCATGACCTGATGACCTGTATACGATAATCAAATTCAGCACTCTTCGTCCTTTCCACCCTTCACATACTCCCTGCCTGGGTAACGGCACACGTTCGCCGTCATGTTGGAAGGACTCGTATCGAATCTGCTCAACAGGTTCTTGGGCATGTATGTCCAAAACTTTGATCCGAAGCAGCTAAATGTCGGTATCTGGTCTGGCGATGTCAAACTACGCGATCTCGAGCTCCGTCGTGAAGCCCTCGACCAACTCCATCTACCCATCAACGTCGTCGAAGGTCACCTGGGCTCCCTTACCCTCTCGATCCCCTGGTCCAACCTTCGAGGCAAGCCCGTACAAGTCAAGATTGAGGACGTATACCTGCTGGCCGCTCCAAGAGAAGACCAAGACTACAATCCGGAAGACCAAGACAAGCGCGATCATGCTGTCAAGATGGAGAAGCTCGACAGCGCGGAATTACTCAAAGAGCGAAGCGCAGAAGGCATGAGCCAGGAAGAACAGCAGAAGAATCAAAGCTTCACTGCCAGTCTTGTCACTGCCATTGTAGACAATTTGCAAATCTCAGTCAAGAACGTCCACATCCGCTACGAGGACTCCATCTCAGACCCTGGACATCCTTTTGCTGCCGGTCTTACCCTCCAAGAGCTGAGCGCCGTCAGTACAGACGAAAACTGGAAACCAACCTTTATCCAGAGCACGGCAGCAGGATCCACTCATAAACTCGCCACTCTTGGTGCCCTCGCCATATACTGGGACACCGATGCCAAACTGCTGGGCTCTGGTAAGGGTTCCCAAACTGCAGAAGAGCAAGGAATAGATCATAGCACAATCATCGACAAGTTTAGAGACATGATTGCCAAGAAGGACGATACAGACTTTGGCGCACATCAGTATATACTCAAACCAGTCACTGGTCGTGCTGGTCTCGAAATTGACAAAACTGGAAAGATTGATCGTCCCAAAATGAAGGCCCGTCTCCTCTTCAACGAGCTGGGCTTTGTAATTGACGACGATCAATATCGCGATGCTCTCATGTTGGTCGATCTCTTCCACTATTTCATCCGACACCAGGAATATCGCAAGTTCCAGCCGAAATCATCTCCCAAAGAGGACCCTCGAGCCTGGCTCCGTTTCGCAACCAAATCAGTCCATGACAAGATCCACGAACGCAACCGCCGCTGGACATGGGCATACTTCAAGGAACGCCGTGACGATCGTATCAAGTACATCAGTCTCTTCAAAAAGAAGAAAAAGGAGGAGAAGCTTACTCCAGAAGAAGGAACCGAGCTTGATCAGCTCGAGCGCAAGCTGAGTTATGAAGACCTCCGATTCTGGAGATCCCTTGCTCGTAATCAATTGCGCAAGGAGAATGTTGGTGTCGCGAAGGCCCCGCAGAAGCAGACGTGGTCTTCTTGGGTCTGGGGAAGCAAGAAGACGGAAGAGCATCCCGGTGACGAGACCCAGTTGACCGAGGAACAACGCAAAGAATTGTACGACGCCATCGACTTCGACGAGAAGAAGCAAATCGCCGATGCCGTTGATATGCCCAAGGAAGCCATCAAGTTGCAAGTCGACATGAGCCTTAGAGAAGGTAGTTTCACTCTCAAACGAGACCCTCATGGCAAGGCCATCGAAATGTTGCAGCTCGTTTTCCAAGGTTTCGACACCAAATTCTTGCAACGCACAGACTCTATGCTTGCAGAAGTCAGTCTCGAGACTATGAAACTCTTCGATGGCACCACCGAGGGCAATCTCTTCCCTCAGATGCTCAATATCAAGCAATCAATCTCGGATGACAAGCGAATTGAAGAAGTCAAGGATGATGATGAAGAGGATGATGAGCCCGCAGTAGATCCATTCTTTGCATTGACATTCGAGAACAACCCTCTTGATGGTCATGCCGATACAGACCTGGTTGTAAAGCTTAAAGGCATGGAATTTGTCTACAACCCAAAGTTTGTCGTCGAAGTTGCAAACTTCTTCAAGCCTCCGGAACGTCACATGGAGTCAATTGGCGCCCTCATGGAGTCGGCAGGTGCAACAGTCGAAGGTCTTAGGCAACAGACTCGTGCTGGTCTCGAGTATGCCCTACAAGAGCACAAGACGATTGATGCCAAGCTCGACTTGCAAGCTCCTCTCATCATCATACCCGACTCTGTTACCAAGAAGGAGTCTCTCTGCATGATTCTCGACGCAGGTCACATTAGTGTACGAAGCGAGTTGATCGACAAGGAGACATTGAACGAGGTGCAATCGAAGCAAAAACAGCAGTACACCGAGGAAGACTTCAAACGCCTTGAGCAGTTGATGTATGACAAATTTCTGGTCAAACTACAGTCGACTCAGCTTCTTCTTGGACCTTCGATTGAGGAAACCAAGAAGCAACTGGACGAAAACAATACATCCAGACACTTGCACATTGTGGATCGCATCAACGTCGACTTCACAGTTGAGACATGCATTGTTCCCAAGGCTTCAGGCTTGACCAAATTCCGAGTTGGAGGCCATCTGCCAGTCTTGCATGCTTCTATTTCCGATTCGAAATACAAGAGTCTGATGAAGCTCATTGACGTTGCGATTCCCAAATTTGGGTCAGATGAAGAGAAGACGCAGAAACCCGTGCAACCTTCGCAGAAACAGACTCAGCGTCCCAGACAAAAGAGCATCATGGATTCGGATGTGATTGGAAGGCCAAGATCCAAGTCGTTTCAATTCTCTGCCCAAAAGCACGAGCTTGTTATGGAAGAGGAAACTGATAATGAAGACGAAGAGTTCAAGGAAGCCAAACAAACCACCAAGGAACCCGCAAAGGACGTCAATCAACGTAACTTTGAGTTCAAGTTCAAGGTTGACAAGCTTCAAGGTTCTCTTTATCGGTCAGACCCAGATGGCAAAAAACAAGATCAGTTGCTTGTTGATCTCATCGCCGAGAACTTCGACTTGCTCTTCTACCAGCGTCAATTTGACATGGTAGCAGAGGTCAGTCTACGCACCCTTGCTGTAGAAGACCACGTCGAGGAAAATCCATCTCCCGAGTTTAGGAATCTCATTTCTTCCGAAGACTCAGATGCCAACAAGCAGCAGGACCTCTTCACACTCAAGTTTGTCAAGGTCAATCCGGAACATCCAGAATTCATGTCGACATTTGAAGGCATAGCCACGAATCTAGATGTATCAGTATCAACGATTAATCTGCTCGTGACTCGAAAGACACTCCTGACCTTGCTTGACTTTGTCATGGTCACCTTTACGAATCCGGGAGAGCCTCAGGCCAACCAATCACAGGCTGTAGAGTCGACTGAGACTGTGGAAGTTGCCAATGCACAGCCTGCAGGTGACAAGATTCGTATCAAGGCCGAACTGAAGCGCATTGCTATCATTCTCAACAATGATGGAATCCGTCTAGCTACTCTGAGTTTGACATCTGCCGAGGTGGGCATTTTCTTGATGGGTAAGACCATGAGAGTAGGAGCTAGACTCGGTAACTTGTCTCTTCTCGACGATGTCAATCAAGGTGTTTCTGAGCAATCTTCTCTGCGTCAACTGGTCTCCATTCAAGGCGATGAGCTTGCCGATTTCCGCTACGAAACATTTGATGCAGAATCTGAAGCCTATCCTGGCTATGACACCTCCATTTACCTTCGATCTGGCTCTTTGAAAGTCAACTTTGTCACTGAACCATTCCGTAAAATCATGGAATTTGGCGTCAAGTTTGGAAAGATGCAGGCCATAATGAATGCTGCCAGACAAGCTGCTGCAAATCAGGCCAACAACATTCAAGAGCGTGCTAGCAAGATGCACTTTGATATTCGCATCAAGACACCAATCATAGCCTTTCCTCGCATGGTTATCACCGACTCTCCTGAGCGTGATGTTCTTACTGCGTACTTGGGAGAGCTGTATGCCAGCAATGAATTCCTTCCTTTGGACGATGCCAAGGATTCTGAGACTGCCAACAAGTTGACGGCTGGTGTACACAACACTAGATTGACTTCGACATTCAACTACACTGACGACAAGGTTGAAGAGCTCGATCTCATTGACAAGGTTGACCTTGATTTCAGAATCACCAGCGCAGAGCACAAGCCCGGCTATAAGCGTCCTGATACAGAGATTGAAGGTTCCATGTCTAATGTCAACCTGCGAATCACAGAGGCTCAACTCAAATTCATATTCGAACTCTCTCGATCAATCCCCGAGGCATTCGCTACGGATCCCGATGATGATGTTGAAGAGACTGTCAAGGAAGAGCTGCCAGCATCCACTGTCCAAGATGCCAAGTCAATCACTGATGGCTCTGAAGATCAAAAAGAAGAGCAACCTCAATCCCCTACTCACCTCGGTCCCGAAATCGGGTCAGACGATGACACTTGGACCAAGCTTGATCTTGTATTCAAGGTTGGTACAATTGGCCTCGAACTCATCTCAAGCAAGCCTGGAAAGCCCGTCGAGGACCTTGCAGCTTGCAGTCTATCCAAATTCTCACTCAACGAGACTCACATCAAGCTGCGCATGGTCAGCGACGGATCACTAGAGTCTGAGCTTCTAGTCCAATCCTTTACCATTACCGACACTCGCACACATGAGAAGAACAAGTTTAGGAAGATCATGTCACTCATCAATACCGATGTCAAGCAGCAATTCATGGCAAGCGTCTCCATTTCTGGAGGCAAGGAGCGTAATTTGATTGCTCTTCTAACCATTGATAGTCCAAGAATCATCTTGGCTCTTGATTACTTGTTTGCGATCCAACGATTCGTCAATCTGAGTCTGGCTACAGACGAGCCTCTCATCATCTCTGACGAAGAGGAAGAATCATCAGCTGGAGATGATGAAGTCAGCATCTCTACAGGTACCGATATTGCAGGCACACAACAGCCCGATGCAAAGCCTACCGAGGAGCAAAGCCCAATGAGCATCTCGTTCCGCGTTAACATCGTCGATGCACAAATCATCCTCATTGCAAACCCTGCCATCACTAATTCAGAAGCCATTGTACTTGGAAGCAAGCAAATTCTCGTTTCTCAACAACACGTCACAGCACTCCAGGTTGACAAGCTTGGCATGTTCCTTTGCCGCATGGACAAGTTTGATTCTACTCAGCTTCGAATTCTCGATGATTTCAGTATCCAAACTTCGGTAGACATGCGCTCCGAAAACAAGCAGGCTCAACTGATGAGTATCATGGTTGAAATTGAGCCATTGGTGCTTCGTTTGTCCCTGCGTGATATCCTTTTGGCCATGCAAATCGTCAACAAGGCTTCTGCCATGTCTGCCAATGATGACGAGAAGCAACTAGCAAAGGAAGGTCCTTCCAAGATTGATCAACTTAAGGCTCCTTCTGTCAGACCAAAGTCTGGTCGGGCAGCATCATCGGCACAGAAGCCTCGAGCCAACACTATTGCCACCAAGAAGTCGCATGCCACTACTGCACCCAAGACACATGCCGAACCCCAAGGCTCTGCTATGTTGAAACGCGAAGAAATGAAGATCAACCTTCAAGGTATTCGCGTGGTTCTTATTGGCGACCTCCACGAATTGCCAATGCTTGATTGGAGTGTCAAGAACTTTGCCGTAGAGGTTCGCGATTGGAGCGGTGCCATGACGGCAGACACTAGCATCGAGACATTCTTCAATGTCTACAACTTCTCTAAATCTGCTTGGGAGCCGCTTGTTGAGCCGTGGTCACTCGGTTTCCACATGGCAAAGAGCATGAACCCAGATAAGCTCTCGGTCGAGCTCTACTCGCGTAAATCCTTGGAACTCACAATGACTTCTTCGACAATTGCTTTGGCATCCAAGTCGGCTCAATTCTTGTCCAACGATGAGGATATTCTCTCGAAACCTCGTGGAACAGACGCACCTTATCGTATCCGCAACCAGACTGGATTTGATTTGAATGTCTGGGCTCAAACAGAGCACAACCAGGAAGGCGCTGCCGAGAAGCTGAGTGACGGAGAAGAAGCTCCTTGGCGCTTCGAAGACCCCAGCACCACCAGAGAAACCCTTTCTCCAGAAGGTGCTACTGGTGTTGTTGGCATCAAGCTCGAAGGCAGTGGGTTCGATAGTATCGAGCGTATCCCGGTCAGCCGTGAGGGCGAGACACTCTACAATCTCAAGCCACGCAAAGACAAGATTCAACATCGCATTCTGGTAGAAGTGAAGCTTGGAGCAGACAACGTCAAGTACATCACGTTCCGCTCACCCTTGTTGGTAGAGAACAACACACAAATCCCGATTGAAGTCGGCGTGTATAGTCCAGACGAAGGTCACTTGCTCAAGATTGAGAAGGTTGCCCCTGGCGATGCAAGATCGGCACCTGTGGGTGCTGCCTTTATGCATTCCTTGGTCATTCGTCCTGATCAAGGATTCGGCTACACTTGGTCAAATGAGCGCCTGTTCTGGAAGGACTTGCTGAAGCGTCCTACACGCACAATCACATGTCAGGGAGAGCAGCAAGATTCATCCCCGCCATTCTACTTCCAGATGCAAGCCGTGTACGACAAGAACAATCCCATCTCTGCCACTTACCCATACATGCGCATTCGTTTGTCTGCTCCTGTCGAGATTCAAAACTTGTTGCCATTTGATTTCAAGTACCGTATCTACGACAAAAACACAAAGAAGGACTGGACAAACTTCTTGCGCAAGGGAGGCGTCAGTCCTGTGCACGTTGTCGAGCTTTCTCATCTGCTGTTGATGAGCGTTGATATGCAAGACACCCCATTCAAGCAGAGCGAGTTCGCAATCATCAATTCCACTGGTCGGGATGACTTCCGCCGCGAGAAGACGCTCGTCGTGAAGGATAATCAAGACCTTACTCTGAGACTCAAATTGCACTACTACAACGTTCCTGATAGCGGAGGTGCTTTCAAAATCACCATCTACAGTCCTTACGTGGTCTTGAACAGAACAGGTCTAGGACTTGACATTCGCAGCAAGACCTACTTTGGTGCTGCCAAATCTGCTGCTGGGCAAACTACGTTTAGCAATTCAGACGAAGCAAGAAAGGCAGTTCCATTTATGTTCTCTTACCCTACGGATGACCAGAAGAACAGAGCGCTCATCAAGGTTGATGGTTCAACCTGGAGCAAGCCAGTCAGTTTCGAGGCCATTGGTTCAACCACGGACGTCACTGTCGCTGCAGAGTCTGGTCGCTCAGAAATGCATGTTGGCCTGACTGTCGAAGAAGGTGAAGGCAAGTACAAGCTTACTAAGGTGATCACTATTGCCCCTCGATTCGTGGTTCGCAACAAGCTTGGAGAGGATCTCAACATCAGAGAGCCCGGTTCTTCCGATGTGACAACCTTGAAGCCACAAGATCTCCACCCATTGCGTTTCTTGAGACAATCAGGCGGACAACAGTTGTGTCTTTGCTTCCCTGGTGTCAATAACAACTGGTCGTCTCCCTTCAACATTGCCAATGTTGGTAGCGTACATGTCAAACTCGCCAAGGCTGGTGAGAGACAAAAGCTCATCAGAGTGGAGATTTTGATGGAGGACGCCACAATTTTCCTCCACATCAGTCACGAGACAAAGCATTGGCCCTTTTCTATTCGCAACGAGAGTGATGTTGAGTTCATCTTTTGGCAAGCCAACCCCAATGTTGACGAAGACGAGGATGAACGTACTTCAGGTTGGAAGCCTATCAGATACAGGCTGCCACCTAGAAGTATCATGCCATACGCTTGGGATTACCCAGCTACCAAGAACAAGAATCTTGTACTCAGTGCTAAGGGCAAAGAGAGACATGTTAAGCTTGCAGAGATTGGTAATCTCATCCCAATGAGACTACCTGCAGCTGAAGGTACCAACCGTCAGAAGATCATTGATCTCAATGTTGCCGCCGATGGCCCTACTCAGACACTCGTCTTGTCCAATTACAAGCCATCAAAGAGTTTGTACAAGCAAAAGGCTGGTTCTGCCTCTCAGTCGACTTCGACCGGCTTCGAGGTCAAGGACTTGGACGACCACGTCACGTTGAGTGCACAAATCAGATTTGCTGGACTTGGCATTTCTCTCATCAACCGTCAACTCAAAGAACTTGTCTACGTCACACTGCGCGACATTGACTTGTCCTACAAGGACTCTCCCTTGTACCAGACAGTGTCTTCCACCATCAAGTGGATTCAAGTCGACAATCAACTCTATGGCGGCATCTTCCCACTGATTTTCTACCCCAGCGTGGTTCCCAAGACTGGGAAGGAGATGGAAGCTCACCCCATTTTCAAGGCCGCAATCACACGTGTTAAGGATGATTCGTATGGTGTGCTTTACATCAAGTACTTCACATTCTTGATGCAGCAAATGACTATAGAGATTGATGAGGATTTCATCTTCGCCATGCTCGACTTCACAAAGATTCCAGGTGCTTCATGGTCCGAAGAAAAGGAGGGTCAACTTTGTGACGAAAACCTCGACATTCCCGAACCCAAGCAAGAAGAGGGAGGTCAAGACATTTACTTCGAGTTGTTGCATCTGCAGCCCATGCAGTTCGATCTGTCCTTTGTCCGAACCGAGCGCATCAACGCCGAGGATACTGGCAGTTCCTCATCCAACCCCTTCATGTTTGCAGTCAATGTTCTCACCATGTCCATTGGCAACGTCAACGATGCACCTATTCGTTACAATGCTCTTATGCTGGAGAATGCTAGAGTGTCTGTTGGTGCTTTGGTCGCTGCGATTAAGAGTCACTACGTCCAAGAATCTCTTCGTCAAGTCCACATCGTGCTCGGTTCTGCAGACTTCTTGGGCAACCCCGTTGGTCTATTCAACAACATCAGTTCTGGTGTTGCAGACATCTTTTACGAACCATACCAGGGTCTTGTCATGACTGACAGACCCCAGGACCTTGGTATTGGCATTGCCAAGGGTGCTAGCAGCTTCGTCAAGAAGAGTGTCTTTGGCTTCTCAGACAGTATGGCCAAGTTCACCGGCAGCATCAGCAAGGGTCTTGCAGCCGCCTCGATGGATAAAGAATTCCAAGACCAGCGTCGCATGTCTCGTTCTCGCAATAGACCAAAGCATGCCTTGTATGGTATCACTTCCGGAGGTAACGCCTTTGCAAACAGTATGGCAAGTGGAATTGGCGGCCTTGCTAGACACCCGTTGCAAGGTGCGGAAAAGGAAGGTGCTCTTGGATTCGTCAAGGGTGTAGGAAAAGGCTTCCTTGGTCTAGCCACCAAGCCTGCCATTGGAGCCTTCGATTTGGCTTCTAACATGGCCGAAGGCGTTCGCAACACGACAACCGTCTTTGATCAAGAAGGTCTGGATCGCGTGCGTTTGACGCGTTTTATTGGACAGGACGGCATTGTCCGACCTTACAGCCAGCGTGAAGCCTTGGGTCAATTCTGGCTCAAGACTCTGGACAATGGCAAGTACTTCCACGAAGACTACATTGCACACATGGAGCTATCGTCCGGTAGCGGATCGCAATCCACCCAAACTCGCACCAAGAGCACGAGCGCCGAAAGCCCTCGTATGGTCATGCTCACCTACAACGGCATCATGTTGGTGCAGACAAAGAAGCTCGTTACCGAGTGGGACGTCCCCCTCAAGGATATTCAAACCATCACCAAGGAGCGTACAGGTATGAGCATCGTGCTCAAGGGAGGAAACAATGGACCATTTGTTCCAGTCGCAGATGAACAGAGTCGCAACTGGCTGTATCGTCAAGTTGCGATTGCTGTCAATGCGTACAACGATAAATATAATGCCAAGGGTTGAGAGAGGGAAGTCACGTAATGGATAGGTTATCTTAGTCTTTCGCATTGAACATTGAGCAATTTGTTTTTCCCGACTGTTTATACAGCATAGCGTTGATAGCAATCCAGTGATGTCCTGTTACCTTTCTCGTTGTTTACCTTGTGTATCGAGGTGTTGCTGAATATTCGTCTCCAGATGCAGTGGTTGGAATCCAGGCCCAGCCCCCAGCCCGCATCGTCTCCACACGGGTGAGGATGTACGTCATCAAAACGTGAATCGACAAACACGCCGCCTGGTGTCACTTTCTGTCACCCGTAAGCAAGGAAATATCCCTGCAAGCTGTCTTCTGGCGGCAAATCACCCGCAACTGTTGCATTAGCTAGCTGCATGATTGCGTAGTGTAAATGGTAAGGGTCGACCCTTTGATAGTCGAACTACAAACAGCTTTCTCGAACCCTTCCATACACCCGTCCGTTGTTTCGCATACATTCTTGTTGATCCTTGACCTTGTAACTCATCCGAGACATTCTTGAATTTCGTTTTCAGCTTTGAATCGGCAAAAGACGACTCGATAATCATGTCGTCCACAGACGACCTTCAGACCATTCCCGCGCGCCATGGTACAGCTACTTTCGTGCCAAAGGGTAGCACGATCAAGATTGTGAATACCTCTGGTACTCAAGTCATCGACACATGGGCCTTTGCTCTGCCCACTCCACCCAAGAAGAAGGGACCCCAAGAAGACGCTCAAGACGAACAGGATAAAAGCTACCAAGAGCAAGATGAGAAGGAGAAGCTGAACCTCGCCGAAGAGGAAGACAAGAAGCAGCGCGAAGAGGAAAAGAAGAAGCAGGAAGAGGAGGAGAAAAAGAAGAAGGAACAAGAAGAAAAGGACAAGGCCAGTAAGAAGAAGGGCAACAGAAAGTCGCGAGGAGGTTTGGACTTGCCTTCGCAAGAGGAAGCCGAGGCGGCTACCTCGCAGCAACAGCAGGCCGCCGAAGCAGAAGCTAAGCAGCAATCTACCCCCACCAAGAGCAGTTGGTCTTCATACCTTCCTTCCCTGCGCGGTAGAAAGCAAATCACCGATGGAAACGCCAAAGACGACAGCAAGGCTTCCGAACAGAAGGAGGACCCTGCCGACTCGACAGAAGTGCTGGACAAGAGTCAAGAAAAGGAGAACTCGAGACGATGGGGCAGTTATCTGCTCAAGGGTCAGGGCGTCACCAGTTACTTGCCTAGCAAGGGAGCCATCTCTGCTTTTGCTGCTCAGGTGAGTGTATGTTTTATAGGCGTTTCGTCAATGCTGTCATGTCTGGGCATCTACTAACTCGAAGCAACGAACAGCATGCTCGTGACCCCAACAAGACTTATGCTGAGCAATTGGCCGACTTCTCGAGGACGCCTGTAGGCGCTGCATCTTTGTCAGGTTGGTCTTGCTTGTGACAATGCTTTGTGATGTGGTTGCTGACACTTAGTAGCTATCACGGGATCTGGCTCCGTATCTTCGCTCTACGCTGGATACAGTGCATGGAACGCCATGCACGGCGACACTGCCCAAATGGAATACCTCAGCATGCCTCACACCCGTGCTTCAACCCTCCACATGGTACCTCGTGTCAACGACGTACTCGTATCCAACTTGAGAGAGCCCATGTTGACTCTTGTCGAAGACACCAGCTCGGGTGTACACGACACGCTGATCCCCGCTTGTGATCCTCAACGCTACAAGGCTCTCCAAATCGAGGACTGGGAACAGCATGGATCATGTGCTGAGAACTTGGTTCTTGCGCTCAAGGAACTCAACGATCGTGCTGGTCTCAAGGGACCAAAGGGCGTTGGTGCTTCCGTGACCGTCAACTCGGTTCCAGCGCCATTGAATCTGTTCATGAACATTCCTTGGAAGGGTGATAAGGGCGATCTTTCGTTCGAGGCTCCTAAGTGTAAGGAGGGCGACTACGTACGCTTCAAGGCCGAGAGAGACGTCGTGGTCATCATGTCTGCTTGTCCCAACGATGTACAGCAGATCAACAAAGGCCAATCCAAGGACGGACACTTCCTCGTCGAACACGCCGATGACGACTCGGACGAAGAGACTCCCGAAGAGGCCAAGAAGGCAGACAAGAAGAAGCCTCGCAAGCTGGGCAAGAAAGACGACACCAAGCCTGATGAGAAGGAGAAGAGTGAAAAGCCCGAGGAGCCAAAGAAGAAGCCCGAAGAGCCAAAGAAGAAACCCGAGGAGCCAAAGAAGCCAGAGGAGCAGAAGAAGAAGCCAGAGAAGATCTCCCTACCCCCGACCCCTGCAATCGAGAAATCAGAAGCCGCATCTTCTCCCGCACCAAAGCCCAAGAGCCAGCCGAAGAAAGACAAGCCCGAGGAACAAAAGAAGGCAGAAAAGGTACCTCTCCCCGAGACCCCTGCCACTGAGAAATCAGAAGCTGCAGCCGCTCCTGCCCCAGCACCCCCGAAGCAACTCAAAGGCAAGCCAAAGAAGCTCGCTGATGAGGAACAGAAAAAGGCTGAAAAGACACCCCTCCCCGAGACTCCTGCCGTCGAGAAGCCCGAGTCTGCCGCCTCTCCCGCGCCTGCACCTGCTTCGTCTTCCTCCACCACTGGTCAATCCACGCCTAAACCCTGTTCAACTGGTCAATCTACCCCCAAGCCCAAGGGCAAGCCTAAGAAGCTGATTGACTCTTCCACTGGAGAAAAGAAGAAGCCTCGTAAATTGGAGTCCAGAGCCAAGGGTACTTCTACACCCAAGTCTGGATCTGCCGGAAGTCAGCAGGGCGACACGACCGGCGGTGCTGAGAAAGCGGGGAGTTGAATTACAGAGCGAGCCTGAGGATGAGGTGATCACGAGAGAAGGCGACCCGAGAGATGAGGGAGATGCGAAGGAGGTGGCAGTTGACCAAGAGATGAAAGATGGGGAGAAAGAGAATGAAGAGCATGAGGAAAAACAAGACAACTTAGACGAGGAAAAGAACGATGCGTCAAACAGTAGCTCGAGGGAGCCAGATGACGAAAAAGACACTGCATCGCTCAATGGAGAGGTGTCTGACAAGGCCAAGAACATTGGAGTGCGAGCATTGGGATCATTGGTCAATGGCGGACTAGCTTTCATGGCCCTCGGTGCACGTTCACCTGTGGGTTTGCTATTGAAGCGCTTCGACGAGATGAAGGAGGCAGAAGGAACGCAGCATGACGACGAAGGAGGAGCTGAAACGAAAACGGACGATGCTAATGATTTGTAAATTTACCTCTGTAGTGTATTGATATTGGTCTTTTGTCTCTATGAAAACAGCACGGAAGTGTACTCGATGCGAGCACTGAGCCAGAGAGGCGTGAACGCCATGATGCTGTTCCTTTCTCTTCTATCTTTGGCGTCTATTGGAATCTGGCGTATAACTTTATGACACGCCGATCATGCATCGCAACGACTCTCATACTGTATGTACAGTCGTTCCTTGTGTGCAACTCTTTCTGGGCGATCGCTGTCAAGTTGCGCCGAGATCGGTCTCATTTTGCAAGCCTCGCTGTATGCTTGGTCCTGGCAAGTCTTCGAGATGCTGATCGGACTCGGAGGTACTCATTGCTTGTAGCCACACTTGAGAAACATCATTTCTGAGCATTGAGCTCTAAAAGACATCCGGATCCCTCAAGTCTCGACTTTGTCCAGAGCCTCGAGAATTTCCTCACCGACACCGCCCTTTTCGACGACCATCTTGATCATGCGAGCCACAAGGCTGCGGCTCACACCACCTCTGGGCGGCCTCCACACGCCGCTCTCGGTCTCTCTGACTGCAAGGGCCTCAGCCTTGGCCGGCGCAGCACCGCCTGTAGCCGTATTGAGAACATCCGGGGTTCCAGCTCCTGTCAACCTTGACGGCGGATCTACCATTCGTACAGCCATGACGGCAAGTTGCTTCTCAGCTGATGGTGCGACACTGACGGCGACAACGGCATCTGCAACGGCGAGCTCATCGCCGCTGGGGTCGAAGAGGATGTTTGGGCCTACGGAGGCGAGGAGGAGTGTGACGGGAGGCGTTTGGCCTGAGGGGTAGAGGGGTACGGCGGCGTCCCAGTCGTCGTTGAATAGCGGGTCTTCGTCTTGTTCTGAAATGAGGGCAGGCAGGTTGGTGTGTTGGAGGGCCAGGTGTGTTGTTAGCGAGAGGAGAGGAAGGGGGTATGATAGCGGTGCTGAGAGGAGTAGGATCTGTATGTCTTGTTAGCATAGCTCCTCAAGGTGGTGGGTAGAAGTGTGTCCGTACGTCAATGTACAAGCGCCAGTGGAAACGGCGGTTGATGTATAAGCGATTCTTCAGCGTCTCTGTGGCCAGCAGACTCTCGCGCAGCATGGCGCCCAAGAAGACAGGCAATGCATCGTCGTCTCTGTATCCAGGCATCTCAATCTGCACCTCGACCCAGGCATCTCTTCCCTTGTTTCCCTCGTTTCCCTTGCCCATGCCTCCCATTTCAATCTCATTGCCTCCTGCTGTACCCAGACCAGCCTCTTCTGTCTCGCCAGCAATGTCGCGACCGAAACCAGCGCTCTTTTCGACTTCGGCCTTGATGCCGACTACTGCTTCTGTACCATCGGCGAAACAAATGCGCGCTGAGCCGTTTGCTGAAGGTAGGATCTCAGATTCGGCGACCAGAGGACGGAATTGGGTGGGGCTGCGGCCGTCGGGGCGAATGGGCGGTGTTTGTGAGAGGGAGTTGTGTAGGTAGCTCAGCTCGGCCGGCGACAGGTTTGCGCTTGTCGGCGCCATGTGGTGACTGTTGTCTTCTGTCTCCCTGAATTCCTTTCTGAGACTGGTAGCTAGGCGATCGAGTTAGTTGAAATTGCGACAGTCGAAATTGGAGCTGGTGTTGAATGATGAATTGCGTTGCGCCGAACGGGTGATTTTTCTTTGCGATGCTTTCTCTACGTAATTGACAGCTGCTTTGCCATGGAGGAAGCTTTTGGCGAAGCCGATGGTCAAAACTCTTGGTCTTTCTTGACCTTCACGGATGCCCTTGCGAAATCTGCTGAACATCGAAATCTTGGAACATAGACTCCAGTCTGGTCAATTCCGAATACCTTGAATGCCAATTTTCGGCTCTTGCTTGTAAGAACACACTACTCGGTTGTGGTGGTAGTTTGTGACAAATATCTTGGCCTCGCTAGAATACTTTCTTCCCCAGGTCTCGAGACTGCTTTCTTGACTTCACTTCCTCAACTTCCAAACATGTCCTTGTGTCGTTGTCTGTCTAGGCTCGCGTGACTGCAGTTATGTGTGCCGTCTGGTCCCAGTTTCATGCAGTCATATAGACAGCTCAAGCCGTGTTACAATCTCGTCTAGTACGTGTGCAATTTCAATTACCTCTGCATCAACCAAGAGCATGGAACGTTTGCTTTCAAGAAAGAGCTTGAAGTGTCTATTTTGCTGAAAGAGACTGAGTGTTTGCCAAACTCGCGTGTGTTGCTTTTCTCCTAGAGTCTAGCGTCTGCTCAAGAAAGGGATGGACAGCCTGTAGCAGACTGTGCCGCTACTATCTCATGACATGGATGAGTCTACTATGTGGCACTGGTGCTGCAGACTATCTACTCCTTTCAGAGGTAGCATCTTGTCATCATGCTTGTTGTCTGTGTATGCAGGGTACATGCTCTTTCTACTCTACGGTTGGAACTCAACTATGCAGAAACAATGTGGTGCGAGCATTGCTTGATATACTCATCCTTCACTTGGAATCCCAACAGGAGCGTGTGATTATCTCAAACTACATATGTCCAACTAGCTGCCATCACCGTCGGCGACCGAACGTGTGACTTGGCTGAGTGGTAGTGCGCAAAAGGAGAGACTCAGTTCGTGCCAAGGCTGGTCAATCAAACTCCGCGCTGTGGCATGGTTGGTGGCCTTGCAGTCTCCTGTTCGATCCCCGGCAGCGTCATCTGATTAGGAGCGGTCGAGATCCTTATTGGCACACTCACAAGCGAACTCTCCAATCTCATTCAGAAGGTGCAAATTCTCGTGGCCTAGGGGGGAAATGGATGTTGGCTCTGCAACATTCATCTCAGAGGGGGTGCGCCTACAGTCAGTTTGCAACAACGCACCCAGCGAGCGGTTGGCCTAGGAACCCACAATCACCTCGCCCAGCGGAAAGGTTATACGCTGCGGCTGTCTTTCGGGACGGTTCGTATGTAGTCACTGGAACGTCGCCATTTGTGAAGTCGGGGATCAAAAAGCAGATGTCAATCGACAGAAGCTTGGTCCAGAATTTTTTGCACAATGTGCATCCAGTGAAGCTGTCACGATAGACAGCCATTGGCCCTCACAACCACAAAAACGATCACATCGTACTGGATCCATCAAAAGGAAATTCGGTTTCCGATCACGAAATGTTCCTTCTCAGATGCTCAAAGTCTGACTCGCTGGTAGCTGTAAACATGCTTTGCGAATCATAGTCGCATCCAGTGAGAGCATGTCGACAACCCACTCATCGCTAGTAGCATACTATCGCGCTCCGGTCTTCGTAGACTTTTCTAGCTTCACAGGCTTATCTGGTCCCTCTGGCCTTTTCCAAAAGCCGCAGACCTCTGCCATACAATCAACACCCAAGACCTCTTCGGCTCCGTCAAAGTTGACCCTACGGTTACCCGAATTCAAATCTTCCACCATCTCATTGACCAACTGGACGAAGGTCTGATTTCCATTCTCTTTGGACGCGGTCGGACCGCCGCCATGACTGTCCCAATAACTAGTCTGCATATCTTCGCAAAAGTAGTAGCCACCGGGCTTGACTGTCTTCCACAAGTGCTCAAGACTCTTGATTTGCTGGTTCATTGTATGGCCGCCGTCATCGATGATGATGTCAAAGTCTCCACCACTGTCTGTGATGAATTCCTCGAGGAAAGCTTCGTCGGCTTGGTCTCCAGTGAAGATGGTGGCTCCGCTAGTCTTGCGGGCCCATTTCCTGGCGCAACGTTCGTCGTACTCGATAAAGTAGAGGTCGACGTATGGAAAGTACTCGAGCCACAAGTTGTAGGAAGCTCCTGGACCGTACCCCATATCGCACCCGAGACCAATTTCAAGCATCTTGATGCGCTTCATCCGGACTGCAGGCAGGTATTTCTCGTACATGTGGTGGTAGCTGTGGGCTGTGACCTTGTCGGTTCCATATTTGGCGGCAACTTCGTAGAAGCTCGGACGGCTGCAGAGACGAAGTCAGCGAGAGACTAACAGGCGGGAATACACGTCACAATTACTGCCAGAGTTTCTTCGCGTTCGGCACGCCTCCACGTTGATGGAAAGCTGCGATTATGAAGAGTAAAGAAGCAGCAACCGCAAGAACAATCGGCAATCGGTGGGGAGTGTGGACAGCCATGACGGTTGGAAAAGCGTGCCGAATGTAGGAGGTGCACTCGATGAGAGCTAATATTTCATCTGAAGCATGTAGCAGGATTAAGATTGTGCCAAGGTATGTGTTCTTCCACAGCCCTGGCGTCGTCTAGGTTCCATCCCTTGCATCGCCGCCATGAGGTAGAGACATGCGCTTCTCGTATCGCTCCTATCAGCGTCGGTATTCTATCAAGGTTTTTAAAATCGTGCCTTTTGCCGGAATTCCTCAACGCCGGCCCGTAGGACAAACATCGCGGGCCGCGTCGTGAGAAATGCTGACCGAACAATGATCAAAACATTCAATTGTCTCAATACCATGCACTTATCGCAGATCGATGTGGTTTAGCATCTTCGATCTCACTCATGGCTTTCTACGAGACCAATCTGGCAGTACTGGCTGCGGTCAGCGCCTATTTGCTCTACCGACAACATCAATCCGAAAAGCAGAGTTTGGTGACAGACGCTGAGAGTGGGGTGAAGAGTACACTTGGTCAGGATGCCATCAGAAGGTTCAAAAAAGCCTTCTTTCCAGCATACGGTCTGGTCTGCGCGGCCGATTGGCTTCAGGTAAGAGATTCTCCCAGCTACACGCGGAATCTCGACTGACCTTGAGGAGGGCCCTCATATCTACGCCCTTTACAAATATCACAAACATCTCCCGGAGACAACGGTAGCTGCTCTCTACGCGAGCGGGTTTGTCGCTGGTGCCATCAGCGCCTCCTTTGTCGGCCAGTTGGCAGACAAGCACGGTCGAAAGAACGCCTGTCTGTTATACTGTGTGATCTACTCGCTGTCATGCTTTTCAATGCTCTCCGATGACTTGCTCGTCTTGTTCGCGGGTAGAGCTTGCGGCGGCGTCAGCACGACGTTGTTGTATAGCGTCTTTGAAACGTGGATGATCGCCGAGTACCATGATCAAGCATTAGATGCTTACGGGCTGAGCCTGGGAAGCATGTTTGGCAAGATGACAACTTTGAGCGGTGTCGTTGCAATCGTCTCGGGTGTCCTGGGCGATCTTCTGGTCAGATCTTTAAACTCGAAGACTAGCCCTTTCATGGCCAGTATTGTTTGCTTGATACTTGCGTTTCTCTTCATGTCAAAGAATTGGGTAAGTCCGATACGTTATGCGGGCCCTGAAATCTACTGATTGTTTTAGAACGAGAACTATGGAGACAATGCGAACAGCAAAGCCAAGGACGGCGAATCTACTGACCTCAGTGACGTCCTGATGGGTACGTTTGATACTAGGACTGCGTGGTTGAACTGAAGACTGACGACTTCAGACACAAGGATTCTTTCGGTCGGTCTTGCTTCGTGCTTCTTCGAGGGCAGCATGTACATGTTCGTCTTCTTCTGGTCAGCTGCTCTCTCGACTGTCCACACAGCTGTAGATTTTGCCAGCTCTCTTCCATTTGGAGTCGTTTTCAGCTGCTACATGTGTGCCATGATGCTAGGATCTACCATCTTCACACTTGTGCCACCTTCAAACGACAAAGCCAACTATATACTCAAGATGGTATTGACCAGTGCGAGTGTCTGCTTTCTCTCGAGTATTTTGCTCAAGAATGAGGCACTAGTTTTCTGGGCTTTCTGTTTATTCGAAGTTTGCGTAGGTGCCTACTTTCCCAGCATGGCTTCTTTAAAAGGCAGATTGATCCAGGATGGCAATCGTGGGAGGATATATGGCATCCTAAGGTTACCTCTGAATCTTTTTGTTATTGCAGCACATAGTCTTGCGGAAGAAGGTACGTGTTGTTTAATTACGACATTGCTATGTCTTTGCTAACTCGAGTTCAGGCGATCAACATCGTAACAATGTTTTCCTGACTTGTGGTGGTCTGCTCATAGTCGCTTTTCTCGTCGCGCAACGATGTCTCAAAAATGAAATCTGAACGACTTGGCTACATGAAACATGTGGTATTTGAGACGAGACTCGACGGAATATCCAACTTCGGTCTTGGTCTTGACGCAAGACACTCTACTTGAGTCCTGTTTTGAAACCCATATTAAGTCGTGCGCGTATCATCAACGAAGTCTTCCTCTGATATCGCTTGTTTGGCCTCGCAGCAGCAATTATCAACTCTCGCAAAATCATTCATCCGTTAACAAAACTTCCCTCCTAATCATGACAGGAAGATCTACCGAGCCACCTGCCGTCCTTCACACGGCACAACCACCAGCTGCGCTCAAACAATCCTCGACATCTTCAATGGCACCCATATCGAAACACTTCGAAGACTACACCGGCCCTGATTGTATCACCCCCTGCCCAAATGAGGTACTTCATAACATCTGCAGCAACCTACCTTTTGACGTCGTCAAGAATTTTCGCCTCGTCTGTGGGATCTTCGGAAAGATTGGCAACGACCACCTCAATGCACAAGCTCATGTGTGTTTCAAACGAACGTCGTTCCAGGAGCTCCAGCGTCTCTCGACCTCCGATCTTCGCAAAAGCATCCGCTCGCTCTGCTTCGACGCCAACCGCTACAACGAACAATTCACATTCGAAAAGTGGCGCAGAGTGGTCAGAGTAACATCCAATATCGGGCGTAGTCAAGAGAATCAAGATGCGTACGACCGCTTCAGACATTACTACGTGGATCAAGACGCCATCGTGCAGGAAGACCTTCATGTCGAGAGTATCGCAACTCTGCTCAGAAACTGCCCCAAACTACACACTGTAGAAATTTGGTCAGCCTACGAGGACCTTCGCATTATGCAAAAGGCAGTTCCTGTGTTCGCCGACGCAGGGATCTCCCCCAGAAGCCGCAGAGGGAATTTCGTACATGGCGTTCATGCTATCAAAGATGTCATGCAAGCAGCCAATCAGACCCGCACTCGCTTGAAGCGGTTGTTTGCTGGACGCTTGTCTCAGACGCTGTTCCATCTCGAGGCTGTCGACACCGAAATCATCAAGACCGGCCTTGAGAAAGTGGAATGTCTGTCCCTCGAAATCGATGAGCCTCATCCTACTACGAACTTTGAAGCCACGAGTTGGGATAAGCTGTCCGAGGGGGCACTGTCCAAGCTATTAGGAGCTGCATCGGACGTACGGTACTTGTCCGTTCGCTCGCTTGACTCTTGGAGTCCCGCTATAGCGACCCTGTATCTCAATCACATCTTCGGAAAGCATGTTTTCCACTACCTTCGGGCCCTACACCTCAGGAGTGTTGCAACCAACTCGAAAGGCCTGAGTAAGATCCTGATTGAGCACAAAGAAACGCTCAGATATGTTCATCTCACTAATTTCAACATGGTCAACAACAACGATAACTGGAACGATTTTTTCAATGTCATGTGTCAACAGCTTCCCCAAGCCCGCAAGTTCCTACTTTATGGCGACTGGAAAGGTGGTAACGGGGCAAGCTGGAGCTTTGGTCATATATCTGGCGGTAAGTCATCTTTGAGGACTCATGCTATGAACAGATACATTCGTAAGGGCGGTGATCTGCCTACAACCGACGAGAAGTGTCGTCAGCAGATTCCAAACTGCCGCGTAGTTGAGAGAAGTCTTCGAAGTCCTCATGTTGCCTCGAGGTCTGGTCATCCAGGCTTTCGTAGACTTGTGAACGCATCAGAACACACAGAGTATATCGACGAACCTGACTCCGATTCTGAGTGTTTGTCCGACGACGAAGATGAAGACTTGAAGTTCTGGAAGGCGCACTTGTGAAAGAGCAGCCCACCTTCCTATCTTGATTACATCCCATTACTTGTTCCATCGCAACAGGTTGACGCCAGCTTCACATGAAAACACCCAGTCGCTCCTTCGACTTGCTTGAAAAGATTCGACAACACCTTTCCGACTTCGATCAACAACAGCGGCCACAACACAGCAACCAAACATCACTTACTATCTTTCACCTTCCGTCGTTCGTCGTTCGTCGTTCGTCGTTCGTCGAACCAACATCGGGTCTCATACTTAAACCTCCACCTTCAACCTTCCACCTTTCCCCTTCCACTTCCATCAACCATTATCTAACGCCCACCACCAAGGCCCACAGCTCCAGCATGGCCCAACCCAATCAGATGGTTGAGCGTGAATGCGCCGGCTGCAGCAAGTTCCGCGGCCTCACCGACTTCTCTTACACCCAGCGCAAGAAGGGAGATGATGCTGTCTGCAAGAAGTGTATCCCCGAGATCCAGAACGTCAAGGCTGGACACCTGAGCCAGGAGTGGGACGAGAGTGACGATGACTACATGATCGTGAGTACATACCCACAGCGAACCTCCATAAGGTTCTCACTGACAAACTGCCGACAGCGTCTCAACGCCAGCAAGATCAGCACCACTGGTTCAGTCACTACCGAGACTGGTGGCGTTGTTCTCCCCGCCGCTGCCACGTTTACCAGAACCACCGCTTCTACCCGCAATCCTGCCTCTTCGGTCACCACCAAGACTGCTCACTCTTCCCGCATCTCAACCAGCTGGTCTACTCACACCAGCTCCACCTACCGCGACCCCAACATCGCAGTCGGTGCTTCTGGCTTTGTCAAGATCAAGAACGTAAGTCTGAACAATCGGCCCTACCTTTGAAAAAATGTTGACAGTGTCTTTCCAGGGACATCACAAGGAGATTGTCCCCGATCTCCAGGATGACGACGTCGAGACCTTCAAGGACAACGAAGACGACGATGACCGTTGGGACATGTAGATACCTTGAAGACGACAAGACATCCAAGCATTGACGGTCAAGATTCCAACAAGAAAAAGGACGAAACCATAACATCCATTGAGAGCACCATCGCTTTTCTATACCAATCAAAAGCACACCCAAATTTCCCCACAGTTCTTCTCTTGATACTCAATACGTAACCAGTGAAACTCACAGCGTTCTTTGCATCGAAAGAATATGACAAAGATAGATGAAGGTCACATAAAGATGGACTCATGAAGAACATAACTTGTATTTGTAGCTAGGTAGATTTACATTCAGCTCCATGGGCTACCTAACCATATACTGTCGAGATCATGGAGTCTTTTATAGCCATCAAAGGAAATAATGCTGTTCGAACTCAGGAGCATCACCCTTCGAATTCTTCAAGTCGAAAGGTTACCGGGATCTCGGAGGAGATCGTGCTCATCAAGTCTGACTTTCTGCATTACGACGAGATGCTTTCCTGGCTAGCGAGGGTCTTGAGAGCAGCAGACTCAATATATTCCCCGATGCCGAGTGGCTTTTTGTTGTTTTCGTTTCACTTGTCTCCAGGGACTTTACTGTCTCATCAGTTCTACGGCGCAACTCGGGTTTGTTATCCTGGCTTGTCACCAACCTTGGACAGCAAGTTTCTCTCCTTGTCGCCGCACAATTTACACTGTGCGCCTGTTCCGTCTTCGTCTGAACAGTCGCTTGAACAATTGGTTTGCGCCGCATCTCTCTTCACAACACTTTGATACTTCCGACGTAAGTTGCATCCATATGACTCTCAAACAGATTATTCAATATTGATACAAAAATCAGAGGCATTCTTTCTGCACCACATCCGAGATTCAACTTCACTTTACTCAGACCAGCCAATTAGTCTTGTACAGAAGATCTCACCCCATCATATCAACTTCCTCATCCACATCAACAAATTCGATCCCGCAGATATGAAGCGCCGTGTCATTGAAGTTGACGATGCCGAGATCAATGCGTCTGGCATAGTCGTTTCCACCGAGCCTGAGATCGCAGTTGACAAAGGACTGAGTCTTGATGCACTGCCATTGGAGGTTCTTCATCTGGTGTGCCGCCGCCTCACGCACACGGAAGTGACCAAGTTTCGACTGGTATGCCGTCTGTTTGGTACTGTCGGCATCGAATACCTGGCTGAAGGAGCATATGTCTCTTTCTGGAAGGATTCTCTCGAAAATCTCGAAGCTCTTGCCAACACAGCGCTCTCTAAGCGGATCACCTCGTTATTTTTCGTCACGGAAGGCATGGCTGGCTTCTTCACGTATGAGGAATGGCTAGCCAGTATGACGCTAACCCAGAAGGATCGCAGATACTTGCGGTTCTCATCCGAGGCTGAGAAGCTCGAAGGCTACTCCGTCTTCAAGCAACAGCACGAGCACATTGATACCATCATCAGAGAGCGCCTGTATCAACGAACTCTCAAGACCTTTTTTCAAAACTGTCCCAATCTCAATGCGCTCGCTATCTCATTCGCTATGGGTATCTGGAATTTCTGGCATGTGGACGGCGAATTTGGCTACACTGAAGCGTCCGAGAAGCATCTCGGCCCTCTCTCGCTCCACCACAGACACCATCACAGTACCATTGAGACAGCAGAGATCATGCAGTTGGTCGTTCAGACGGGTATACAGTTACAGCAATTGGCCGTTGGTTACCTGCCCGTTGAGAGGATATAAAAGTCCAACCCTGACCTGGACATGATCAAGACGGCCATGCAGCCACTGGAAAGTCTCGTGCTCAAGGTTGTGAATCAACCTTCAGTTCCTTCAGGTCCTGCTAACGATAGAGGCTTTTTCGAGTATACGGATGAAGATATTCGTCGTGTCAAGGAGGCGGCGGATGACTTGGAAGAAGACCTCTCTGCATTCATTGCTACCGTCGCAAACCTGGTACATCTACGCTTCGGACAGGGACATGAAAAAGAAGACAGGATGGTGGATGGTTGCCTTTTGCGTTCTTTGTTTGACGTGCGGTGTTATCCAAACGTGTTTCCAAGCCTTCGTTCCCTGAGTCTGGAATTTGTCGACACCAGCGGTCAAACATTGAAGAACTTTCTCCTTGCTCGTAGAGACACAATCTCTTTCGTCAGACTCAAGGATATCAGCTTGGAAGATTCCGAGGATGACTACAGCTGGACACGCTTCTTCCAGGACATGTCGAACAAAATGCCCAAGATGGAGCTCTTCCTGATGTACGGCACACAGCGAGATACCGATGGATCGTTGTTAGAATTCGGCAACACACTCGACAACCAGTCCAGTTGGAAAACTCATGCAATGAACATGTACCTTCGAAATGGCGGTGCGATGCCGGTCGACATAGAATCGGCATCTGCCCAAATTCCCAATCCTGTCATCTACCATGAGCATCCCCACAGAGATCACACTAGCTACATCAGTTTCAGTTATATTAGAGCCCCAGAAAAATTCGGTTCGGGACTCCTCGAGCAGTTTGATGACAAGTTCTGGGCCGAACACTTCTGGACTTTCAACCCGTGTTGTTGATACGATGACTCAGATAGTGTCCGACAGGACTCAAACAAGGATGGCCCGATATCTGTTATCCCAGCAAGCACGATATCAATGACCGAGAAGAGAAGGGAACATGGGACAACAGAAGGAAGAGCATAGAGCGGTGCGACCATTAGTAAACAGTGAGATGATTTTCACTCAAAGTTGCGAGAACACGTGGACGATTCCAAGCAGCTTGGTCGTGTACACCGACATCCTTCGGCTTCAAAGCAAGTAGTATGCAAGAAAAAATCAAACATGCTTTGTCTTACCACTTCTATACTCAGTCGCACTCAAATTTTCGGATCAGCAAGCGCAATACACCATGTCCTTCCACTCCTGACTCGTACTTCTACTTAGCAATCTCAATACCCTTGTCGGCACCTGAAACATACGGTCAGTCTTTGTGAAGCAACATGATATCGAAAAGCGATCAGAACTCACCAAGCGCCTTCTTGATATCACCATAGATGGCAAATTGACCAGCAGTCAAACCACCGACCATGACCAATCTCGTAGGCAGACCAGCAAAACTTCCGCGCAGGCCAAGCTCCCCTGCAATCTTTATGAGACGAGTAACGGTTCCCTCGCCAGTACTTTTTGACTTGTTGATCTTAGAGAGCATGGTGTCGGCAGGTTGGGAGACGATGGCGGCGGCGAATCCAGCAAGGAGACCACTGCCGAGGTTGACGGTAGTGGCTGTGCCGCTGCTCATGGTGGACTTGTCCATTGTGCTGAGGATGGCTTCGGAGAACTTTTCGAAGGCGAGGAATTTGGTGACGGTGTAGGGGACTCTGCACATACATGTCAGTTTCATAATCCATCGGCGCAGACATAGATGCAGAACAATTGCGTCGGCACCGAGCTCCCCTCTCAAGATTCAGGCTAGCTTCGGAAGGCAGGATGTTTTGATGATCAAGTACATGTCCAGTGAAAGCGGTACTTCTGCGTGATCTCTTCAACAGATCCATGCACATCAAAACATCGTGTCTCTTGACCGCTGGCAAGTGAGGCGCCTCGCCAGGCTGAGAGCTCGATTTTGGTGCAATTTTCATACTCGTGTATACACATTCGTTTCGTTGCGAGGACTTACTGCTTGAAGAGGATGGGACCGAAACCTGAGTAGAAACCACCGAGGCCCTCGGTCTTTGCGATTTTCGAGAAACCACCGATCAGGCCATTGGCAAATCCAGGAGTAGAGACGAGACGGATGCGAGTAGCTTCCAAAGGACACAGAGCAACGGAAGCGAAGAACTCGGCACTGGCGGCGGAGAAGGCGTAGACCAGACCACGGTTAGCTCTAGCCTTTTCAAGACCGAGGTAATCAATGGACTGCTTCTTGAAGAACTCGTAACCTCCAAACTTGAAGGCTCCTTGGACAAAGTAGCCAGAGAAGGTCGCGCCTGCACCGGTCAAAAGAGCACCAGCACCTTCATTAGCGATCACTTGGCGGAAGGTAGCAATGGTGCCTCTGTTGTATGTAGCAGGGTCGAGTTGAATCTTGGTCTTGACACTGTTCCATGTGAGTCGCTGTAGAATCTAGCATAAACAAATAGCATACACATCGACGGGGGTGAAGCCACCATGTGTGATGGAGCAACCCAAAGCACCGGCAAGAGCGAAACGAGCATAGAGGTCAATACCCTCGGGCTGTTTCTTGGTAATGGCCTGAGCCAATGAAGGAGACGGCGTAGTCATTTTAGCTGCAAAATCCAAAAGGTGGTAAGATGGATACGTGATGCAGTCACGAGTGTTTATTTAAAAGCAAGGGGAGGTTGGGAAGTCGCAATCCTTCTCGGTGATACCGGCCGGCATTAAGCCAGAGCGACTCAAGGGATGCAGCAGGTTTTGGGCAAAAGGTGACATATCCCGTATCAATCATCGCGTTGCACGTGGCTGCAGTCAGCGACCTAGCCGTCGTTCTTTCCTTCCAGAAACATAGTGTTTCTTTGTGTCTGCAATCGTTTCTTCTGCCGCTGATGATACAAAGCAGCGCTTGCTACAATATCCCAATGGCACGTTGAGTAATCGCCAACCTTTCCGGAAGGCAGCGAAACACTCGAAGACCAATCTTGTCAAAGTAGCCGCTGAAAGAGGCTTGGTATGCCGGTTTCACACGATGATCAGCCTGAAAGCGTTGTCTCAATCTTGTCAATCTCTACCGGGCATGCCGCATCAAATGCTTGTACATGCATTGTCTTCCATGCACCTCAGCGACCTTCATACCGTCACATGCATGCCTTTTGACTTCATGTGCCAGCTTTTGCTGAGAAGAAGAAGTCAAGTTCATCGTCCCGGCTCGTCAAGTTCCGGAACCCTCTCGGGGATCTCGGCCTTGGCGACGATGAACCGTGCTTGCCTCGAGCCTTGACCGATCTGTCCACTCCCCTTTGAGAGAAGGCAATAGGCAAGGCGTTTAACATGACCAACAACGACATCGTTGTGACACTATAACATGCAACAGGCTCATATGTTCTATGCAGTATACCGCAGCAAAAGGGGGGAGACTAGGATCTGTTGGTCTCTCCCGTAAGCGAATTTGCGGCGCCTTGTACACCGAATGCTAGGTAAATTACAATCTTGGATATCGAGGCCAGCCGCTTTATGGGCACTAGATTGCCCTCTCTCTCGAGTCTTCAATCTGCTTTCTTGGAAACTGCTATCGTACTCGTACTCTGTGAATGTCGCCGACCAGAAACACGGTGAACGCATCTTCTCGGCCTCCATCTCGAACTCTATCCCCACGAAAACCGTTGTCGACCAGAAGATTGAAAGAGTGAAGAAGGATAAATATTCGAATCGCCCCTTCTCTACACCTCTTTCACCATCACACCAAAACATCATTTGCGCATTCTCTTTGTTAAAGACTCCCCGCACGTGGCTGCTTTCTTTCAACAATCTGCGACAACCCATCAAGCCTCCGCAAAACTTTCGAAACATCAACACAATGCCATCACTGGTTTCAGAGTATGCAGCCGGCACACTATTCGGCAGCGCCCTCTTTGCGGCAGGAGTATTCGCGCCGAGTACGATTGTTGCGCAGATGAGACTTGAAGATTTCACCATGGCAAAGGCAATGCTCGGTGCAAGTGCTACAAGCGCGTAAGTACAGCACCGAAGGCATGGAACGGAACCAGATGAGATGTTATTGAATATACACAACTACCATGAAGAACTCTTGAGCATCCTGAATCACCCTGCCGATAGCTTCCACTTTTGATCTACAAGACCACAGACTGACGATCCGCTATAGACTAGTCGTACACCTGGCCGACTCTACAGGATTCTCGGCCATGAAACCTCGCACACCCCAATCCGTTGGCTACTTCCCCTACGACGGCAACATTCTCGGTGGCGCGATGATTGGAGTTGGCATGGCATTGACTGGCGCCTGTCCTGGCACCGTCTTCGTCCAAGCTGGCGCAGGCCTTCCTAGCGGAATCTTTGTGCTCGGCGGCGGCATCTTGGGCGGCCTGCTCTTCGTCTCCGCGCAACCTAGCATCGCAAAGCTACGTCAAGGCAGAAGCAATAGTAAGTCGACAGCAGAGTTGACAATCCCAAAGAGTATGGGTGTAAGCCCTTGGCTCGTTCTCGCCATGTGGGAAATTTTGTGCTTCGGCATGCTGCAGCTGCTTTCTGGATTCGAGGGTCCGGGCAAGCAAGGTCTCGTGTCACCTGTCATCGGAGGTCTTCTTATCGGCACCGCTCAAGCTTGTGCCATCGCACTCACTCGCCACACTGTCGGCACTTCTGGCGCCTTTGAAGATGTCGGTCGATGGTTGCGCAACGCGCTCTCTGGTGATGCATCTAAAGGACCGATCACTGCCTCGGTCATGTTTGATTGTGGCATCATGTCCGCAAGCGCATTGCTCGCCCGCTTCTTGCTCCCTGCTGCCGCCGCACAAGCATCGTCGAATCTAGTATCTCCAGCTGTTGCAGTTGTTGGTGGTGCAGTAATGGCGTTTGGATCAAGGCTGGCAGGAGGATGCACATCTGGCCATGGTATCAGCGGCCTTGCGACTTTCTCTTGGGCCAGTCTGATCTCGGTCGGTAGCATGTTTGCCGCCGGTATCTTGACTGCTGCTTTGAGATAGATTTGTCGAAAGTCGAAGATGTTGCGATCGTCTTCTTGGTGTTGGGCGGTTCTCGGTCTTTATACAATGATACCCAGGTTTCCTTCCTTTTCTTCCTCTCTTGTACAGAAGAAAGAGTTTGACAGTAGTAAATTAATCGCATGAACAAAGTTGATACATCCAGGCCAGTATTAGAAGTTAATTGGTGAGAGCAAATGTACAGAGAAACGAGAATGAGAATGAAAATGTCCCTGTCAGGCCGTGTAGTCGTGATGGATTTGGTGTGATCATGACACAGAGCAGTCGGTAAACAAGCCTGGAGGCTTTGGAGGATACATCTTGCCATCAATCTCCAGTGGCGGCCCACAGGTGCATCTCTGATCTCTGGGGACCTTGTCCATGGTAGCAGGTATGTGTCTCCCACAACCCCACCAGGAGACCTTCTCTACAAAGAGACGTTAGCAATGCAATGACCAAAAACGTCGTAGACCAATTCAACTCACTGCACTTGGGACAATCAGCACGCATGCACATGATGAACTTGACAGCAAACGGTGTGGAGCTGAAGGGAAAGAGAAATTGAGGAGCGGGACCCAATGGCTTAAAGCAGGGACCTTTGAGGCAATCATCAAATGTCCTGTCAAGGGGTATGTGCATGGTGCATGCTGATAGCCAAAACGTCTTGGTCGCATTGGTACCTTTTTTGTTGCCAGTGATTGATGTGGTGAGTTTAGGTCGCCGTCCAATATTCTTTAGTGCTGGATTGGCTGCAGCAGTGAGTATGCGGATCGCCTAAAACTGCCTGATCTTGGGGTAGATCTCCTGGGACCCGGTGTATTGGGTGCATAAAAAGGGGTTGTGCGTGAGATTATGCATGCGAGCTAGACCGAGCCTGGGTAGATGGATTCGAGGTGCATGAGACCATGAAATTCCTGGTTCTCGACCATGTTCAGCATGGAGAGCCATGAAGTATTGCTGGGACTGTTTCCTATACTTATGCCACTGTCGTATGCTGTGTTGTCTTGCTGGTTGACACTAGGTGACGAGAGATTGCTTGTTTGCAACACTTCTGATGCCACTTTCTTGACTTGGACCAGAACCTGACCGGATATCGCCCAATTGCGGCTCAAAGACTTTAGCAGCCCGATGATCAAGGTTACTCGATCGCGATGTTGTTCACTACCAGCATTCGCGCTGCAAGCTGACAGCTGGACGATTGCGCCAAGGACCAATCCACAAACGAAGAAAGGAGTATGCTTTTGAACCGGAACACGGACAGCGGCCAGGTTCGCGAGCTCTTTTGACGCGTTGGTGGCTTTGACAGAGTGCATATGCTGGGTCGACGCAGGGGACATGTGTCTGCCTCTCTCTGCGCATACAATATTGGCTGTCACCGGAAGTGTGTTGAGCAGATCGCTTCGTGGAAGATGCAGGTATATCGTAGCGCATTGGATGATCATGTGCCCTTGGAAAAGCATCTCATCGACCACATTATAGCTGTTGACAACATCTGCCTTGATCTGCGGCAGGCCGTGTATCCAGCCAGCCAAAGCATTATCGACCACCTGGACCTGATCTTCGTACTGAGTTCCAGCAACAGACAATACTCTTGCGAGAATTCTGGCAGCTTCGATACGATAAGCAAATGAAGAGAATTGAATCTCTTCATCTGCAAAGAGTCGCATATCGAACTGTTCAAGAGAGGATGGTTGCGGTAAGCAGCCTAAGCTCGCATAGATCACTTCTTCGCATGGCAATAAGACTCCTGAATGGACGGTGTTGCTCTTGAATGAGGGACGCTTGTGGAGAGCAGCCATGTAGCCGTCCATGACATAGAGCTCCCACCAAGTCCTTCGAAGACTTTCCTCTTGAACAAGATTGCCTTGGCCATGTGCTGTTGCAAAATTTCTCAAGTTCATGCCGATCTCGATGGCCAGACTGACGGCCGCGTGCATCATGTCTGCAGCCTCCATGGCCTCACCACGCGCATGAAGAGCGATTGCAAACAACAGCCGAGCCTGTACCATGGAGGATTCCTTTTGTTCAGCATTTCCATGGCCAGTAAGATCGATACTTGCTCGCAGGGAGTCGCTGGATACTGATGAGGAATAGTGACTTCCAATCAAGCGCACCACTTGTCGGAGGTATTCCGGATATGGATGGACATAATAAAGGCTTCCAGGCACCAGGATCGGGTGAGCAGAGAAGAAATTGGAGTAGAAGAGATTTACCAGCTCATCTTCATCTACAAGCTCACTGCTCGGTGAGGAGTGAAATGATGTTGGGTACAGTTGCTGCTGATTTGGCGACATTGCAGGCGTCGAGCCATATGTGTTACCAGGGCCATTGCTCGAGCCACCCTGGACGCTTGAGCCCGTAAGGCTAGGAGCTGTAGGCGAAGTCCAGGTAGGGTTCTGAGTGGGCAAGGTGGTTACGCTCGTGCCATGGCCGATATATACCGGGTGGTACTCGGCTGCTGCAGGCTGGCTGTCATTTTCGCGTGGCCGTTTCGCTCCACGGTACCCACGCCTTGATGGCGTATAATTGCATGGTAGCCCTGCGGTAATACACCGCGTACAAGCAGGGACGCTGGCGTCGCACTTGAGATGCTTCTGTCTACAAGACGTGCAGGCTAAAGGAGAGGGTCGAGCAGGGTTGTCCATGTTTGGCAAGGCTTGAGCTTTCTGGGGCTCGTATCAATGATAGAGTGTTCCTGATTGTTGTCGCACTGTCACACAACGCACAAACGGCCGCAAATTATTTGCAGGTGTCATGGCGAAGCGTTGTGCTATTGAGGCTCTCATCGGCGTTCACTTCAAGTGGTCGGCGTCTAATCTGCGCAAGGCTGACTCGCACTGCATCCTTCGGAGGTTTGTATCCCGAGAGATTCTCTAGCGACCAGCACTTACATACAACCTCATTCTTAGGACATGGTACGAAAACACTTCTACATCGATGAACAGTCGTACTTTCGAAATGAAGGCTCACCAAGATTTGATGGAAAAGGCGTTTTGGTAACTTCCATACTTTCTCAGTCAAACATCGGTAGAACATCGGGTCCCGATGGCGTTGGTACTGTCTACTCTGGTGTGTGCTAGCAGTCACATTACGGTGTCTCTAAGCATTATTGGAGAAAGTGCATCGATCTCATACCTCATATCCTATTAGGTGGTACCTCACTTGATTGCTAGCAGGTTAGATTTGGAGAATCATATAGAACGAACCTAAGCGTGCTGGAACGGTGTTGATTGATTATATACTCGCATCTAACCAGACAATCTGGATATATAAGCTTCCCTCCAGACGTGATTTGGTGTAACTGTGCATCACTACCTTTCTGATTGCTATTGGTCGCTCGAGCAGAGAGGAAGATTAATATGTCTCTCGAACAATTATCTTAAGACGTGTTTCGAACGTATCACGTTGCTTGTACAATCGCAGCTCCTCTGCAGGGCTGTTCTTTGTTGGAATCCAGCGCTAGCCGCCATTCATCCCTATCATAGCGTTCGCTGTAATAGCATATAGGGCGGAAACGCATGCATAGCAGTAGGTATGGCAGGCATTCTTGTCGAGTGCTTCCCGAGACCGAAGAGAGTAGGTGCGACAGAGTTTTCTGCATGAGGTCGGTGAAGGTTTGCTTAAAGATCCTATATTGAATGTCTGGAGGGTGCGTGTATAATGTGGTTACCATTTTTGCTGAAAGTGGTTGTTCGGACACCGAGAAGTCTGGATTTGCAGAAGGATGAGGGATAGCTTCTGCTTGTATGTCAACACTACTTGTCGCAAGGTAAGTAATTCTCAAAGGTCGCTTTCAATCACATATAAAGAAGAACTCGTTGGTTTGTGTTTTGTTCCCTAAAAGTGAATAGTCTCAGAAAAGCAATGGCACAAATCTAGATGCGAAAGGAAAGAAGTTGAAACGTCCTTGTTTGGATATCTTATGAAACGAGGTTTAGAGAGTTAAGTACCGATGGTGTTGCAGCAGCAGAAAGGGAGAAAAAGTAGTCAAAAATGTCTATCGGTTGCAAGCAATTCCCCTGGTGTGTTGTTATGTACAGACCGGCTGCGTCGTCGAGAGAGAGCGGCCCGCCATTTTTGGAAATTCATGGTTTCGAAAGAGGTTTGTTGTGGTATGTCTTGCATTGCAGCGTATTCGGTATGGAAGAGGGCGTTGGTTCGGATGCGGGTGGGTGGGTTGTGTGCGTTTACTCGTCCTCGGGGTCGGCAAGGATGCCCTCGGCCTCGAGTCTTCTCCTGGCCTCCTCAAGAGCCCATGTTTGAATGCTAGAAGTATGCCGTCAGCTTCACTGTCTTTTTCCCAGGTGTAAGGACGCTACCAACCTGGTGTCGGGCTTGTATGCGTAGCCGATGATGCCGAAGGCCATGCTGCCAAAGAAGCCCCAGTAGAAGATTCTCTCCCAGCCCTCCTCTTGGTACTTCTCGCCGGGCTTGACGCCGAAGAGGACACCACCCGGGGGGTCGAAGTGGTCGTCGTGTGAGGCGCCGCCGCGCAGTTGTTGTGTGGTGGAAAGAGCTCGGCGCGCGACGATGGATCGAGGGGTCGAGGCGACGGCCGACTGGATGGCGCGGCTGGAGAAGGCGGTTGGTCGTATCAGAGGCATGGTGACGGGTGATGTGTGTTCTTGTTGATTGCACAATGGCTGCAGTTGCTGACCTACCGACCTTTCGACCTGCCTGCGACGTCAAACTCCCGAAGCCGATGGCTCGCCGCTCGGACCATCTTCACTATTTCTTGGCAACTTTAGAGTACACTGCTTGACGTGTTCATCTGTATCATTGTTTCTATGCAATCTATCTACATTTTACGGATATTCTAGATCTCTGAAGTGGCCAACAAGCCCTCATACGGCTTAAGTGTGATGGTGCCGCTCGTGGGCTTGTCTGGCTGGCCTGCAGTGTAGTTTCCAGCAACCCACTTCTTCACCTTGGCAGCCTCAGGAATCTCCCACTTGACTTCATCCTTGGAGAAGTTCAAGGCAAGAACGAACGCCTCGGTCTCGCTTGCTCTCTTGTACGCAAACACCTTCTTGTCATTCTCGTCGAGAACTTGGAAGTCGCCATAGACGAAAACGTCCTTGTGTTCCTTCCTGTTGGCGAGACCACGCTTCCAGAATTGCAATACAGAAAGCTTGTCGGGATCATTCTGGTTGCGCTGTGCCTCAGCATTGACCGTCTTGTAGTCGTCGTTGACACGCATCCAAGGTGTGACGTCCTCCTTGCAGAAGCCGGCGTGAGCTTCGGCAGTCCATTGCACAGGTGTACGTGAATGATCACGAGCCTTTCTTTGCAGCAGATGATGTGCAAAGTCGATCTTCTCCTTGTTGTTGGGATACATGTTGTTCATCTTCTTCCAGTAGTTGATGGACTCGACATCCTTGTACTCCTCAGCCGACCATTCTGGTGGTACATTACGCATACCAAGCTCTTGGCCTTGATACACGTACAGCGTACCAGCAAGTGTAGTCATCATGAGACAGAGTAGTTTGGCACTCAACTCACGGAATTCATCGCTGTCGTTGCAGTACCTCGACACGGAACGAGGGTTGTCGTGGTTCTCAACAAACAAACTGTTCCATCCGTCCTTGTCAATCATCAGACGCTGCCAGTGACTGAAGATCTTGCGAATCTCATCGGCGTCCCAGTCGCGCAGAGTCATTCTGTATTTGCCAGGTTCATTGTCAATATCGACCTGCTCGAAGATGAAGATCATGTTCAACTCCTTCTCATCCTCGCGGACAATCTTGAGAATCTCACTCTCATCTCTGACGAAAGGCATCTCGCCAACAGTGATGGTGTCGTACTTGTCGAGAACCTCTGCTCTCATGGTTTTGAGCCACTCGTGCAAGCGAGGTCCATTGCAGTAGTACTTAAAACCGGGCTGATACTTGTGGTCAGGGGCAATGACATCTGCGTCGGGGAAGGTCTGAACTTTGGAAATGTGGTTGATGACATCCATGCGGAAGCCTGAGCATCCACGGTCCAGCCAGAAGCGCAGCACATCGTGAACTGCTTCACGAACATCAGGGTTCTCCCAGTTCAGATCTGGCTGTTCGGCGGTGAAAAGAGAGAGATAGTACTCGTCAGTCTTTTCGTCGTAAGTCCAGGCGCTGTTCTCCTCGCCAAGAATCATGGACCAGTTGTTGGGTGGTTGGCGGTTGCCATCTTTGTCATACTTGGCAGGCTTCCAGATATACCAGTCGCGCTTGCTAGCTTGCTTCGAAGAGCGAGAGTCCAAGAACCAGGCGTGCTGGTCTGAGGTATGGTTGACAACAAGATCCATCATCAATCTCATATCTCTCTTCTTGAGCTCGCTGATCAAGTGGTCGACATCCTCAAGACTACCGTAGACGGGGTCAATGTCTTTGTAGTCGGCCTACGAAAAGTTAGTCCAATTTCCAGTACACCGATGATCGGGTTCAACACACGATATCATATCCCATATCAGCCTGGGGGCTCTTGTAAACTGCATGTCGTCAATGAACGTGCACACTCAATAACCATGATGACAACTCACTAGGCGAAAGCCATAGCACATCGACACCCAGATGCTTGAGGTAATCAAGTTTCGACGTGATACCAGGAATATCACCCCAACCAGGCTTGTTGCCCGCTCCCGAATCGAGGAACGAAGCAGGGTACACCTGTCCAACATCAGCTATATTTTGCCTCCAACATCTGATCTCGTACAACATACCTGATAGACAATTGCCTCCTTCCACCAACGCTGCTTGTTGATACTGCTCTTTTCACACATCCTGAAGTTATACACAAGTTTTGGAGTTCAAGGGACAAGTTGGTGAGAGATGTTGTTGAACCCTCCTCACTCCTCCACACATGCATGCCCCGCTATTTCTCGTGGAGTCGACTTCGTCATTGTTGGTTTGGGGAAACGTGTTGAACTTGCAAAACTCTATTATGTTGTTGGCATTTTTCAGTGTCACTTCACCGATGAGATTGACTACTGATTGCATCATGATTTGTCTAAGATGGATTTTAGAGCTACAGTGCTGTATTCATCAAGAGTTGTTTAGGTCGTTGAGGTGGTTGGTCATCGTGGCGGGATGAGCTGCATGAACAGGGTGATACCCTTGACAATCATTCCAGAGAGTGACAACGACATCGCTACACGACGATGGCAGTTTTCTTTGCTTCGATGTACTTGAATCATCTGTAATATTATTTCGAACGTTCTGAGACGTAATTTATCTGGTATGGTCTAGTCGTGTCTATATTATAACCGATCGATTGGTTTGTGATATAATTCAATCTCAAAACACACAGACCTGGTACAAGTTTGACATCATTTTCCAACACAGCAGCAGCACCCTTAAAAGGTTGTGTTTCGAGACTAACCAAGGGAACAGATGTTTCAATCAGATATTACGCATAATAAATACAAGAAGAAGAGATTAGCAAGGCACAGCACGGGACAAAATGATGATAAACACAGTGTGATTGACGACTATAAACGATATCCATGTGCGCCGTTCCGCTGTGATCAGAGAGAAACCTGCCCTTGATTTTAACCCCTCTCTTTTTTCCGCCGATCGCCAGAAGAAAAGAGAATAAAAAAAGATAACCCCCAAAAATCAACCCATCAATTCATGTCCGCACTGAAGATATGGGCCTTCCTCGAGCAAATAAAGAAATTCGTACCATTGGCGTTGCCGCGTCTTTCTGTTTCAGTCTGAGTTTCAAGTAATCGATGCTCTTTTGCGCAGGCCTGACATACTCGTTCAGCCGTGAACCATTGCGATCGGTAGTGACCATAATCGAGAGCAGCCATAACGCACAAAGCTTGGTGTAGGACAACCGTAGAGCAACGATAGAGTGTATAAAGAATCTCATGCACAGTGGATGGGAGGGGAAATAATGATGGTCACAAAGAGTAAAAAGTCGTTTCATTAAGGTGGGGTATCCGGGGTGAAAGAAGCTGAATGATCAAGACGCCGGGCGCCCAAATCGAATGCAGCGCGTGTCATGAAAACTTTTTGAAAAAGAAAGGCGGGTTCGTGTAAGTCGAAATTAATCGCTTAAGCCTTCTCCTCAGTGGCGGCCTCGGCAGCAGGAGCGACGTTCTCAGAGCCGTTGGGCGCAGGAGCAGCGTCATCACCACCCTGAGACTTGAGGTAGTCGTTGTAGACACGCATGGCCTCGTCAACCTTGTTGCGGAGAGCAGCGTCGTCGGTGGTCAGGTCGAGGAGCTCAGCGTTGTCCATCTCGAGGAGCATACCGGTGATCTTGCCGGCAAGCTCGGGCTGCTGCTCGTGAATCTTGGGGTAGAGGGCCTCACCGAGCATCTGCTTCTGCTGGGCAGGAGGTGCAGCGTTGAGAGCGTTGACGTCAAGAGCGGGAGAGGCGGAAGGAGCCTGAGGACGCTGCTGAGGGAAGCCACCCATCTGGCGAGGACCACCACGGCCGAACTGCTGGCCACGACCACCCATGTTGGGGCCGCCCATCATGTTAGGGGGCATACCAGGCATCATGGGCATGGGACCACCACGGCCGGCACCGCGACCACCCATCATCATCTGGTTAGCAAAGGCAGGGTTGCCGTAGGCACCAGGAGGGAAGCCCTGCATGGGAGGAACGGGGTAACCCATGGGGGGCTGGCCGTTGGGACCACCGCGACCACCCTGCTGAGGGAAGCCACCACGCTGGCCCTGAGGCATACCCTGGATGAAGGGCATCTGACCACGGGCGGGCATGATAGGCTGGCCGTTAGGGCCGAAGAACATCTGAGGCTGCATGAACTGAGGGGGGATGCCACCAGCGGCGGCGGCCTGCTGCTGCATGCGGACCTGGTTGCGGGCCTGGATGCTGGCCTCAAGCTGGCTCTTGCGGACGTCCTTGCGCTGGGCGAGGGCAACGTAAAGGGGCTTGTTATGCACCATCTTCTGGTTGAGCTCGGTGACAGCCTTGGTGGCCTCGTCGGGGTTGCTGAAGCAAACGAAGCCGAAGCCCTTGCTCTTGCCGAGGATCTTGAGCTCGCCGCCAATCTTGACCTTCTCGAGGTCCTTGGTGACGGAGTCGACACCCTCCTCCTGCTCCTCCTCCTTCTTCTCGGCCTCAACGGGCTGCTCCTCCTTCTTCTCCTCCTCCTCGGTAGACTCCTCCTTGGTCTCCTCACCCTCCTTGGCCTCGTCCTTAGCGGGCTGGGTGTCACGCATGACCTTGGCGGAGGTGATGGAACCGAAGGGCTCGAAGATCTTACGGAGCTCCTCGTCGTCAATGTCGTCGGCAAGGTTCTTGACGTAGAGGTTGACGCCCTGGTACTTGTTGACCTTCTCCTGACGAGCGGCCTCGTACTGGCGGCGGAGCTCCTCCTCGCGCTCGTGCTTCTTTTGGGCGCGGCCGACGTACAGCTTCTGACCGTGGAAGTCTGACTCGTGGAGCTCATCAACGGCCTTGGAGGCATCCTCGTGTCTGGCGAAGTTAACGAAACCGAAGCCACGGCTCTTGCCCTCGTTGTCGTGAGCGAGCGAAGCGGAGGTGATATCTCCGTACTTCTCGAACAGGACGCGGAACTCGTCGTCGGTGACGCCGGTGTCGATGTTCTTGACATAGACGTTGGTGAAGTTGGCCTTCATCTCCTCGAACTTGCTCATGCGGTCCTTCTTGGGGATGTGGTGGCCGACGAAGACCTTCTTCTCGTTCAAAAGCATGCCGTTGACGCTCTTGATAGCAGCGTTGGCGGCCTCGGCAGTCTCGTAGTGGACAAAACCGTAACCCTTGGAGTTGCCGTGCTCATCCTGGGCGACCTTGCAGGAAAGGATGTTGCCAAAGGCGGCGAAAGTGTCGTGGAGAGCCTTGTTGTCGATGGCGACATCGAGGTTCTTGATGAAGACGTTGCCCTGACCAGTCTTGCGGAGGGCGGGGTCACGCTGAGACCACATGATACGGCAAGGCTTGCCCTTGATGAGAGTGTAGTTCAGCTCCTCGAGAGCACGCTCACCATCGTCGCTGCTGTTGTAGTTGACGTAGGCGTAACCGAGCGAACGGCGGGTGACAGCGTCACGGCAGACACGGATGGAAGCGACCTGGCCGATGGAGGAGAAGAGCTCGAAGAGCATGGCCTCGGTGACGGAGGGGTCGAGCTCACCAACGTAGAGGGAAGCCGAGTTGGAGGCCTGGTTCTGGTGGGCCTGCTGGGGAGCGGCGACATCGCTGGGGGCGTTGGCACCGTTGACATCGGCAGAAGGAGAGGCGGGCTGCGCAGCGGCACCGGTAGGGGAGGTAGCTTGAACGTCAGACATGTTGTATGACTTTTAGATTTTCTGCAAGATGTACGTCAGCGCTGCTTCTCCACACGGTGTTTTTGATTTGACGAAATCTTCGTCGCGGGGTCGGATGCGCCATGTCAGAGGGTAGAAAGCAGGAAAGAGTGTAAGTCGATGTGAAAGTTGCAAGAGCGTCTTCAGATGCGGAAGTCGCTTGTCTGCGAATGACTTGTTGATACGCGACTGAAGGTTGTGCTCGGGCATGCGACTTTCGCAGCGACTGAAGAGGGATGGGCGTAGGCGTGAAGATCCGACGGTCGAGATAGGTCTCGCGCAGAGGCAGAGACAGTGTATGCGCACCTTTTTCTGAGAGAGACGAAAAAAGATTCCTTTCGATAGACTCGTGTGTGATTGATGAACCTTCGCAACTAGACGCTGAGAAGGCGCGATATGGGCTTTTTTGGATTTTTCAAATTTTTTTGGTACCAGTGAACGAGTCTTTATGAAAGGAAGTGCGAGAGCACGAGGGGTTTGGAGTGGGAGATGATGGATGCGTGCGGTGAAAGAGAACTTCTTCAAAGAGATTTTGACAAGCTTCCCACACCTGCCAAATCAGCGACCGCTCGGCAACATCCGGCCTGTCATGTGATAGCCTCCTTCTTTATCGGGACCACTTCACTCTTTCTTTCCTCACGTCCACGCAGACACGGACGAATGTTTGTTTCCGCATGCGGTCTTGTTTGTCTGAATATCCTCAAAGAAGTGACGGCCTGTCAGCAAACACATTCGAGAAATCACACGTTTGTATGTTTGGCTGTCAAACTCCAGCGAGGCACAAACAAGCCCATCCAATCATACTTGATTAATTGATCAAATTCGCTTACTCTAATCACAACACCGCCTGCCCGTTGATTGCGTCCTAGACTTCCAAACTCTCCTCCCACCCGCCAGTATTCTGCAGCCACGTTCGGACCCTCTCAATGCAATCCTCGATCGACATTCCCAAAGCTTCTCTCCACTGCTCCTCCACCTCGTGCACTTTTCCTTGCAGATCATGAGTCAGCTCCAACTCTCTCTGCTTCTTGAGATGCGCCATCTCTGCTTGTACAAGGGCTGCGTTCTCGCCTGCCATGTTACGCTCGATTTCTCGCAACCGCAATGAAGCCGATTCCGTCGCGGTATGTACCTCATGCAAAAGACACAGCAGGTTCGTTTGTGCTTCGATGAATTGGTATGCCGACTTCTTGGCGTGTACCAAGATAGTGTACATGTACTGCAGAGGAAAGTCCTGGTATGAGACATTTTCTGCAAGCTCGTTTGCAGGGATTGCCATCTCGAACCTTCGCAAGTCGTCCGGCACCTTGTGCACAACCTCAACCAGACCTGGAGCTATGTCCCAGAATGCCGATAGTTGAATCTCTACACCTCTGGAGATATGACGTTCCACGGTCTTACGCAGATGATCAAATCTCTTATTTGTCTCTTGTGCATATTCAAGCTGTCGTCTTTGGCGTTCAGACTCAAAGTGTCTTTCGACTTGGCGTATCTGCACTTCATTTCCATTTTGCTGATAGCTAGTCAAGATGGCCGCAGATTCCCTTGCCATCAGAGCAGTATCAATATCGAATCGCTCCTTGTGGATGTGCTCCTTACTTTCGAAAAGCCACTTCAAGAGCGTCAGCTGTTCGACGAGTTCAGGCCTTTCGTCTCCCTCGGTTTGAGCGAGCAAGTTTTGATTGCATTCAGCCTCTGCATCTAGGGCTTTGATAAGCTGTTCAATACATTCATCACAACTTCGCGAATGCTCAGAAAGCATCCGATGTACAGGCTCATAGACTCGTTGTCGGAAATCCTGGCACTGTGTCTCGGCTTGTTGTAGCACGTTCGCAGCTTCGGATCGACGAAATGTCAATTCAGCTTGGGTGGCATCATTGTAGGATATCTTTCCTGTATTGATGGAAGATTGTGTCTGTGAACGGAAGTGGCGGAGTCTCTCACCAGCTGAAGTCCTCCATGCTTGACGGCGGCTTGCCTCAGTGGATTCGTGAGATTGAATGAGTTCGCGTATACCCGACAAATTTGCCACAGAACGATGGTTTGCTCTGAGTATACTCAAAGCAGGATGGCTGTTGTTGACAGCGGGGTAGTGTCGTGGATATGGTGGCGGGAGCGTGACGAGTCTTGTGACGTCTAGAGCCGAACTGCCTGCTGGACGGCCTACCGGTGCTTTGTTGCGAGGTGACAACAAAGCTGCTGAGGGTGGGTTGGATGGTGTAAACACGTTTTCCTCTTCATGCCAGCCGATCTTTTCTGAAGGGTATTCGTCTGGACCATACTGAAATGTCTGCTTGCTGGTACTAGGCGTTGGCGTATCCTGATTTGGTGAAGGCTGTGCAGCGATATACAACTCTTGAGGATGCAGGCTCATGTATTTCGACTCTTGCCTGGTCCTTTCAACTCTACGTCCACCATTTCCAATAGAGCCGTCTACACTCTCTTCCCACCATCGACTGGCAGACCTTCCTCTTGAACTTTCCTCATCCGGGACAGTACTGACGGCCATGCTGGGGATTGGTGAGAGACAGGGCTGGAACTTGTCGCCCCAGGGATTGGCAGGTCTTCTTTCCACCGCATCACGACTCTCATCAGCCAAAGACTCTGTATCGGTAGTGGGTGTAAACTCGGCAGTTGAGGCGATAGAGGTGTGGAAGCTATCATCCAGATCAATCATGATGTTTGCGCTTTCTGGACTTGCATCACGATTGTTGGTTGGATTGATGTCCTGCTCATTCGAAAAAGCCAGAGGCCTCCACATGTCACGAGTCAGTTCCATGATATCCCCAGCCATGGTGTTGAAAGCCTCGGAGTAGCGTCCTCTTCTGATTCTGGATTCTTGAACCATAAAGCTAGCAAAGAGTTCCAGTCGTTCCCTGTCATTTTCGGCCGTGGCTTCTTGATGAACAAATACTTGATAGCGTTCCAAGCTTGACTGTGTGAATGCGGAGAGCTCATTGGTATTCGAGGCAACGGTGCTGCTCACTTCGTAGGGTTTATCGATCGGCAATCGAGAGAAGTCCGGTTGGGTTGATGCCTGCTCATGAGTACCAGATGCACCATGTGATATTCCTTTTTGCAAAGGAGTAGCGATTGAAGGCGTGTATGGGGGCGTCAGAACCGTCAAATTATTGCGTCCTTGTCTCTGTCGTCGAGTGTATTCAGGGGAAGAAGCTTGAGCCGGACTCGATTGAGACGAAGAGGCCTCGGCGACTGTGGTACCTCTCCTCTGCAGTAGACTGTCTGCAGTCACAAGGGTAAGATTGGTCGGTTTCGACAATTCGGACACAGTGCTCTGAATCCTTTCTTGAGCACTCGTTTGATGATCGTGTTCGAATTCATAACCTTCCCTCTTGGCTCGACTTCGCGATCTTCTCTCACGTATGCTGTCAGTCGTCATGTCTCTGGTTATTTGAGTGTTGCTTCGACTACTTTTGACCTCATGAACATTTATTCCAGTGTCAATACGCAATTCCATGAAGCCAGATGATTCGTTGTCCATGTCAGGATGCCAGTCAGAAGGTGTTGGCGGAATCATACCGAGTGTGTTCTCATGCCTCCTTCTCGTTGGAGGTGGCGGCGGAGGTGAGACCACACTCAAGGGAGCAGCTCGTGTCTCGGGAGCTCGTCTCGAGTAACGATTCAAACTCTGAGATCTGTTGTCAGGAGGTGGCGGGCCTGGTGGAGGGGGCGGCAATGGCATTCCAGGCTCCCAGTGTGATGACTCCGGCGAGACTCTACCGTCTGGAACCTGATGGGCGGTATGTGTTTGCAGTGCACCTGTTGATGCAGCACGACGGGAAGCTGGTGGTCGTGAGACAGGACGCGCTGAGATGGGGATTGTTTGAGTGTGTTGGGTATTCAAAGTACATATCTGATCAGAGCTGTCGGAACGCTTGACACGAGCGGCAAGTCCAGAGATACTGAATCTAGCTCTACCTGTCCCTGAACTCGATCGATCACGGGCATGTGAGTTTGGAGGTGGTGGAAAGTGTGCTGTCGGCCCGTTTGGCGGAGTTGAACGTAGGCTTATCGTGCTTGACGATAATGGTTCGATGGAGAGGGGAGAAGGTATGAACCCCATGGTATGTGACGATCGCATCAAGCGGGTAGCACTGTCAGGTGGGGGTGTATACGGGGGTGGTGGAGATGGCATCGATGCTATATTTCGGTCACAACTTGCACAAAAGGAGATACCCTGGCTACGATGGAAATCGTGATGTGTGTACTGCAAAATAAAGCTACTCACCTTCCATTCCGGTTGTTTCCCTGGTAACTCTTTGAGTTGGAGAGAAAACTATATGTGATCCTCCAACAACGTTGGGCTGACCCCATTGCTGAGGGTTATAAGGCCTAGATCCCATTGTCGAGTTGCTGTGTGTCGAGTGCCCACTTCCAAGGGGAGAGAACATGGGACTGAGAGGCGTGCTAAAAGATGATCCCACACCTGTCGTGTCTTGTGGCGACTGTTGTGCTTGGCCGATGGAAGGAACTGATATCTGCTCAGCATTATGCCGTCGAGTCGGGTAGAATTGTCCAGAAGGCGGATGTGCACCATACGGTTGGTTCATTCTATATCACCTCTTTGGTGCATACCGCTGAGGATGTAAAGTGCAAATGTGCTGTGAACGCTGCAAGAAAAGGAGATAGAACCACAACCTGCGACAGCGAGTAGATCATAAGAGACTCTAAGTCGAGAAAAGCCACAACCGCTCTGGACATTTCAGGAGTGACCAAATTGATGCTTGTCTGCATGGCCAACGCGACATTCGGCAAGCCATTGTTTTGGAGATTATCCTTGATTGGTTGCTTGCATACAAGTATACGCTGGGCGCTTACGGTTGCTATTCTAATCCGAGATTTGCAGAGGATTGTGACACCTGCATCAGGGCTAATGGGTGCCCAGCTTGGGCGCTTAGAGAAGACGAGTAAACATTACTATGCTTGCAGATGGCTTTTTCCCGACGACATGAGAGGCTTCTGTTACCGAACGCAAGATGTCAGGAGACAGTACAGACTTACTCGCATGAGCGTTGATAGATGAACAAGAGGAAATCCGCATTCGAAAGGACAGAAGGAGGAAAGACCGTACGAGTGGGGTGTCTGTGGTGGCTCCTTGGCATCCAAAACACCTCACTTTGTGACACTCTTGATGATTGACATATTATGATGTTTGTTGATACTCTGAAAGACTTTAGTAATGCATGTTGATGAGGTGGAGTTCACGAGTTAGAAGCGTATGTTCATTTCAAAATCATTCTATACAAGCAGTTTGATGTGTCCGCCATGGGGTATTCGAAAAAAGGTCAGGACATATTATAAGTTATCGCTAAAACGCAGTATCATGGTATCAACACCCAGAAAAAGAGATCGGCCACCATATACCATCAATGTGGCAGGAAGAGAAGTGAAATATCAAGACCTGGATCAAATGCGGCCACCCTCGACGACCTCTCTACCAATAAGCTCGAGTAGACCTGCTTCGCTTGTACGTCGTCTTTCAAGAACCCAACGCTTGCCACCTGTAGAGTCTTCTTCACGAACATAAGTGATGTTGTCTGCACCACTACCAGATCTCGAATGTGTTTGATATGGCTGTCGTTCAGAGGCAGCGGCCACGTCCTTTGCTGAAGGCTTTTTTGCTGTAACTGGTGTTCCTGACAATTCGTGTAGAGTCGGAGAACTCTTCTTGGGAGTTGAAACATTGTCTGGGACAAAGAAGGCATGCGGTGGTTGTAAAGGCGAGTGTGGGGTCTGACTGTAGTTCATGCCGGTGGGAATGGACACATGGACAGGAGAGGTGGGCGCCGGACTGGAGGAATGATTGGAGGGGTTGTAGTTCGAGTTGCTGTCACTACTACGCTGCCATGCCATGGGAACACCGCCGTAGCCAGCGCGTGGCATAAAATAGCCACCAGGCATATTTTGTGCAGCAGTAGTGGGACTGTAGGGCGCTGGAATGCCAAAGGACGAGGATTGCGAATTGACACTGTTGCTGCTGCTACCGAATGCGCCTTGCTTGAGTCTTCGAAGATCGGCCAAGGTCATTTCATCTTCTTGTAGATGTTGCCAGGCAAGAGGACTCATGCGTGCTGCTGCCATGTGAGAGGGCGGGAAGCCGGGCGAAGGGAGAGCGGCGGCAAGAGGGCTGAAGGGACCAATATATGAGTTTCGTGTACTGAACTCACTGCGTTCGGTAATGGGAGTCAGATTTGGCTCTTTGACACTCTTTTGTCGTACTATCTCGATGCCGGGTGCACCGAAGTAGCCACCATTGATGGCTTCAACAGTGTCAGGATCGCCTCCTGGACGTGCTCTAGCATAAAATCCAAATTCCTGGCTATAAAAGCCCTCGTCATCATTGGCAAGTGCTTCCGAGTTTGCAGCGGAGATCAGATCAGAGTCGTCGAAAGCAAAATCGTCATTTGGAAATTCTGGAGACGAGAAAGTGTCCTCGATGGTTGCACCATCGCTGAAGCCAAAGTCGAAGGCTGAATAGGAGCCACGAGAAACATGACTTGAGCCCGACATGTAGCTCTGACGCATCTGAGGCTGCATTTGCATTTGCATCTGCATTTGCATCTGTTGTTGCAATTGAAATTGTTGCTGTAACTGTTGCTGCATCTGCATTTGCGACTGAAGAGACATCTGGGATTGAGGAGGTATTTGCATCGGCATTTGCATCTGCATGGGTGCGGGCATGGGCATAGACATCTGTTGTGGATATTGCATTTGACGAGAATCGTTATTCTCGACCTGCTCATCGTGATCTTCAGAATAGACAGAGTCAGAGGCAGCGATGCTGTTTTGTCTCGTAAATTTGCCATCAGCAGCAGCCCGGTGTGCCGCCTCTGCTAAAGCATTGTGATATGCAGCAAGGTTCTGACACCCAGGTGGCCCTTGTTGAGAGTCGTGTCGTGCTGCGTCCTCTTGTGAATCAAGTTGGTGATCACCGGGTTGAGAAGAGCCTTCAGAAAAAGGCGAATCAGCAGAAAAATGACCGGTTCCGGGGTTTTGAATGAGGAATGGATAACCATTAACATTGTGAACAGGAGCTCCTGGAGAAGCACGGTTTGACGAGGTGGCGGGAGATTCGTGAAGGTGAGCTGGTTGATTGGGCCTCTTCAGATATGATGGATCGTCGAACTTGCCTTCGTCAAAGGTTTCGTCATGTTCCTCCTCTTCTTGGACATCGTCAAGTTGGTCAAGCATACCATCATCAAAATAGAAAGAGTTGACCGAAGAAGGACTGGCTGGTTGTTGTTGAGGTTCAATCAAAATTGAGTCTTGAGAGGCGCCAGGAGGATGCTGGTGGAGTGGGTTTAGAGGTGGGTTCGAGCGAAGCGGGTTCTGGAAAACCGGTTGTGTTGTTTGTGGGCCGGTGACTGAATACAGAGTGCTCGAAGAAGCCATCGACATGTGGTCTTGATGGGAATCCAAAGTCATGGCAGAAAGCCTTTCAGGCAAGCCAGAATTTGGGTGTCCGTAAAGACCATTTGGTGAAGTATCTTCCATCTCATCATGATCGTACATTGCGTCCTCGTCGAATGTGTCCTCTTCTTCTTCATCGTATTCATCATGCTCAAAGGTTGGAGGGTCTTGAGCGACATTCGACTGCCGAAGCTTGTGCCTTTCTTCCAACAGCTTCTCTTCCGCTATCGAATCGTTGGCAATCTGGAAGCTGAAACGCGAAGCTGTACTGGCCATGTGTCTTGGGATATTGGAGGGATTTGGAAGGAGATTGGGCGACGATTGGGGATGCTGTTGAATCGACGGTGACGGCTGATCGAAGCCATCAGACTCGAGCTCGTGGCGCTCAGGTGCAGACGAAGACTCGGGAGCAAACTCAGGCGACACAGGAGAATAGACGCGTTCGGGTTCATGATATTGCCAGCCAGGACCACTTGTAGCGCTCATGGCAGAATGCGGAGAATCAGATGCAGGATCGGAATGACTTTGTTCCTCAAAGAGCTGGCTCCGGCGACCGAAAGGAGGCATGTCAAGAGACTCTCCACTTTGGTGCCACGAGTTGCGAGCGACGAAATCATTATTCGCCAATGTTTCAGCATGAACACGGTTCTCGTCGGGTGCACTATCAATGTGCTCGACAAAGACGGGAGTATGTTGGACTGATTGCCTCTTGGGGTCGCGCTCAATCGAGTCTTGATGTGATTTGATCGAATCATTTGCAGTTGATGGTTTGGGTGAAGCCTCTGCTAAGCTGGGATCATATGAAGGCGTACGGCGAGTCCTCGGGGCGCTGAAGTCGTGGACGACCTTGCCTCTGATACGTGGGTCGTAGTCGTCGGGAAGGTCCATGGGAGGTACGGCCAAATTCTTGGATGTCGTCTTTTCGAGGGTTTCAACCGCCTGCGCAGAGCGCCTCCGCATAAGCAGATTGACAGGGTTGAGTAGATTAAACTTGCCCTTGGACGACTTGTTCGAGTGTAATTCTGGTCTCTGCTTAGACGCCTTTGCATGCTGCGGGACGCCATTCACGGTTGACTCGGCGGGTAGAGGACGGTTTCCAGCTCGAGGTTTGGCCTGGGCGGTCGTCGAAGAGTAGGGCACGGAGAGAGCGGCCAAAGGGGAAGAGGGCGACATGTTTGTCTGCTGAAAGTTGGGCAACGCACCCACTGGGCTTGTCACTGCCCTTCCCTGGAGTAGACTTCGTGGTCGCACGGCGGGGACTGCAGCAGCATCTCGTAGTGGCGATGGCGTCGAGATGTTTGATGCTGGAGAGGGCGTAGAGTGTTGTGGACTGGGATTGAAGCTGAAGGCGCCATCGAGTCCCAGTCCCGTTGTAGGTGCATCGTCGGCGACATCAGCAATGCTCGGTATAGGCGGCAGGACAGGGGCTAGTTGCGATACAGGCGACGACGAAGTGTAGCTGTGTGTATACGAGTGGGCGCGTTCGCTCGACGGCTTTGGCGAGTGGTTTCGACCAAAATAAGAGCCCATCCTCGATGGATCGGCAGCGTCGTGGATCGGTGCTACTGTGATGGACTCGGTCGAGGGGAGTCGCTATCTTGTCTGGTCGCGATCTCACTCGACAGGCATCATGTCTAGTTATCGACAGCAGATGTTCACTCGGGCAATCAAACAGACAAGCTTTTGCAAGACCGCGGGCCTTCGTTTCAGCAAAGCCGTATCACCGTAATTTGGGATTGGGGAAGAATCGACGTTCCGTCCTCTTTCTCTTCGCGTCACTCTCACGGTCGTCTCCACAAGACTACGGGCACGCGCAACACCGTTGTTGGATTCCGCAACGAGAATCTTGTCCGCCAGGAAACATACGACCGGAGTTGGTTTGCTTGAGCAGATTCGTCGCTCATTGGGCTCACCCGCCGTCCATCCCAAGCCACTCCCGAGTCTCGTTGTCGTGCGGGCCCGAGCTTGTCGTTCGTCACCGTCCACCTAGATGACTCGTGCGAGTCGCGCCTGCCTCGATGTGACTTCTGCCGAACAACCTCGCCTGATAGATGCATCTAGTAGTGTGTTGCTTGCGAACTTCTTCCATATCAGCTTATTCGTCACATTGCTTGCTGCAATCCATTTTGGACTCTTATTGACCAGGGTCGAGCTTCTTCCATTCTCATCTCGCATTCTTATCACGAGTCAAAGCCGTTGTGGTGGTCATTGGTCAGCAACATCAAATCCATCAACCGCGTGCAGACCATCCACGATCCACTCACACACACAACCCAACCATGGCACCACCAGCCATTGTGCATTTGCCCAACGGCCATAACCTGTCCGTCACGCCTGTCTTCGGCGGTCTGTATTTCAAGTCGGTCGATGCTCACAACCACCAAAACATTTTCCCTCCTGGTTGGACTATCACCATTGAGAGCGAAGACAATGAGCATCCAATCACCCCGGGCGCTGATTCCGAACTCCCTGGCGCACCAAGGTACCGCGTTCACAGCTACAGGCAGCCATCCCTACAGAGTGATCATTTGTTCATATCCAGTATTTCCAACCCGCCTAATGAGCGCACTCCTTCTCAATTCCCTGCATCCTCTCCAACCCGACAGATTGCTATGATGCTATGGGCTACTTTGTACTGGTACTTTCAACAGCCGGAGCCTGATGCAAAGATGACCAACTCTACCTCTCAGGGTACCGCTGAGGCAGGAAGACCCAAGGGTGAATGGCGCATCAACATCAACCGCGAAGGTGTGTTCCGCGGAAAACAGTTGATGCAAAAATTGGAGCGCATGGGTTTGATCGCTACCGAGGATTCTGCAGTTGGAACCTCTTTGGATCCCAATACTCCGGATGGTTGGTCGGCCATGTTTGTTTCCAGACGCCATTTCTGGCAGCTTGACCCTCGCATCTATCTCTTCACCAGCAACCCGCAGGTCAACTCTGCCTTGGTCTCGCATACCCACCTTGATTCGAGACCAGACTCGCCTGCTCTCGGTGTGCCTAGTAGTAGACCCGATTCGATTGTCGACAATGCCGGCCCTGTGACTGCTACTGGCGGTAACCATGGTCTCTGGACACCTCCTGGCCAATTCAAGTCATCTTCGCATCTTCCTACCTTTTACCCGCCCGCTCCAGCTCAGTACATATTCACTGACAACGTTCGCCATCCTTTGCGTCCCAAACCTCCTCGTCAAGGCGAGACTTTTTACACAAGATACATCCCCAGCCTTGGCGAATATCTCTCTTTTCGCGTTGCATCATTGTCCAAAAGACCTGTGCAGCACATCGGTCCAGTGTCAGATCCAACCCCGGGAGCTTCTCCGCTTCGTGCTTCTGCCAGTGCCAGCGATTCGCACGTCCCAACCATTGGCACTTTGAACCATGAAATGAGCGACGGTGATCTTCTGCATAAGTGGATGAATGATGAGCGTGTTGCATACTCGTGGGGCGAACAAGGCCCTCTTTCCCACCAGGAAGAGTTTCTGAAGGCTGGATTGACGAACAAACACTCCATTCCAGTGATTGGCTGCTTTGACGGAAAGCCCTTCGGCTACTTCGAGATCTATTGGGTCAAGGAGGATAGACTGGGCTCATACCTAGGATATCAAGTGGCGGATTACGATCGCGGGCTGCATGTTCTGGTTGGTGAGCAGAAATTTAGAGGCCCTCACCGTGTCAAGGTCTGGCTGAGCGCATTGGTACACTTCTGCTTCCTCGCAGACGCCAGAACAGAATCGGTGATGTTAGAGCCGAGGGTCGACAACACCAAGTGAGTGGCGTTGAGAATCTATCCTCTTTTCTGGATGAGTCGAGACTGACAATTACCAACACAGGTTGAAACAGTATTGCGAAGAAGTCGGCTTCTTCAAAGAACGCGAGATCAGTTTCCCGCACAAGCAGTCAAACCTCATGAAGATCCGCCGCGAAGCCTGGGATGCTCCCGCCATCTAGCACTGTTTGTCTTTCCGAGTGTCGATACCCGATGTTCTTATTGTATGCGTGGCATTGGAAGTCCAAAAGTACAATCCTGCTCAGGTTGCTGTTCGCCTCGACGCTCAGAGGCCAGTTGTACGGTCGGATAATAGCGCTTCCGCTTCTGCATAAGGTTTTATTAGCTCTATCAATTGTCGAGCGGGGTAGCTTAGCTGTATGCTGCCTTGTGATCCTCTAAGTCTCTCTCTTTTCAATAGCAATACCATTAACATGGACGTAACTAGTTAGACATTAACCGTCGTGCCCTCGTAACTTAATACGCTGCCGGGGGTAAATGCGCTACTTCGAAGGCGACTATCGTAGGAGGTAGAATCTAATAAGGAGAACGAGCCGGCACCCTCCGCGGCGAAGAAGGCGAAGGTAATAAAGCGACGGAAGCCATTAAAGAGCGTAGTAAACATAGTCGTTAATAGCTATAATAAGGAGGAGGTCTCTTAGATTAAGGAAGTTAATAAACTTAATGAGTTCCCTATCGATATTAGAGTTAAAGCTGTTATCGTTAAGAGTAAGGTCCTCGAGCGGGAGGGTCTTAAATTTATCGTTAAAAAAGACTTACCTTTTAACTTACTTCGCTATGCGCTCGACGACCGCTATAAGTAGTTATCCGACCGTATAAAGAAGGAGGATATCTCGTCCAGAGTGCTCTACTTAATTACTATTACCGCGAGCTATCTAAGGGCTAGTAGTAAGGGACTATCTATCGACCTAGAGGATGCCTCTAACTTTAAGAATAAGGCCTTCGAGAAGGTGTTTATATAGATTAAAGACTGCCGGCGTAGGTTTACATTACCGCTAAAGGTCGAGATATCCTATATCTTTATAAAACCTATCGAGGCGGCTAAGGTTAATAAAGAATCGGCCTCTTAGAAGG
>JGI24891J29808_1000067_pt1 | contig 139426 bp, 123 predicted proteins | sample FreactcultuFSWF8_FD_29808 | JGI IMG/M metagenome (IMG submission 29808) | reverse complement strand
CCCCAAAATCAATCGTCAACACGCATATTATGTTTTTCGTATCTGCAATTGTTCGAAAAGATCTGGTCGGCACACTACTTTCGACAGACACGAGGCCACTACTTTCAAGGAACACGGACGCGGTCTGTCAAAGGCATCTTGCCTTCCGACAGCCATCTCAATGGCCTATTAACTCACGGAAAGGGTATAAACAAAGCAGTGGCATATTCATATCTTCATTCAGTCGTCTTTTGCTTTACTTTTCATCATCAGTTTCTACCTGATGGCCCAATTTCCCATCAATAAATGCTTGCATCTCACCACCATATTTCGCCAACGTCCACACCAAGATTCCACCACTGATGGCCAAGATAACGCCTATTGTAGCGGCAAGTCCGATACCTATTGAATCGATCAATGGTACGATAGCTGCATTTCCTGAAGCGCCGAAGATGTATTGGATAAAGTATTTGGATGCGATGACTGCTGTACGTTGTTCGGGTATCGCCTCTGTTGCGAAACAATTAGCAATGTGTTGAAAATGGAAGAGCGGGAGCGACGACTTACCAGCACAATAAGTATTCAACGAGCTAAACGCCGCCATCAATCCAGCACCGGTGAAAAAGGCAGCCACGATGGCCAAAGCTAAGCCTCCGACATCATATTGTAAACACCAGCCGTAGATGAGTTGAGAAGCAGGAATGATGAGGAAGAAGGCGATGAGACCGCTGTTGAGTCTATCTTGTGGGACACGTTTGCCTCCTCGTTGCATTATTTTTTTGGCCATGGTCATGTCGGAGAAGCGACCGCCAGCGATAGAACCGAGGAGGAAGCCGGCGCCTGGAGCGATGTAGAAGAGGCCGGAGACGAGTGGAGATGTAAGATTGAAGCGTGGGTTGATAAGGTGTCGAGGGGCAGCAAGTAGTGAGTATTGTGTCCATGCGAGTAATCCACAAGCAAGATCCTAAAGTCATAAATCAGCCATGATTTTTTACGTGTCGTGAGCGGCGAACATACCGCAAAGAAGACATTGGGATATATAAGAAGAGTAAACACTTTGAGCATCTCGACCTGCGACTTGCCCCAGAGTTTCAAACTAGGCTTCTCGGTGATCTGATGTGGTTGTGCGATGGAAGGGACGAAGAGCAAGGACAGGAACAGTCCTAAGCCGACCATGCCCGTCTGTACCCAAAAGATGCTTCTCCAAGATGCGAAGGTGACGATGATTCCTCCGACGAGAGGGCCAATGGCAGGTCCTAGCACGGAACCAACCATGAAGAAGCCCACGGCTGTACCTCTTCTTTTTTGATCGAAGATGTCGGCGATGATGGTTTGACCTATAGACGACATTAGTAACCCAACCCCCAAGAGAGAATAAAGTGATGCGTACCAGCAACCATATTGTATGTTCCTTGGAATCCAGCAAGAATTCTCATAGCCGTAAACATGGCCATGTTGATCGACAACGCCGTGCCTATTGAGCAAAAGAATAGTACAGCAATAGCTGCATTGTAGGCTGTCCGTCTTCCTAATGTCCTAGCGATCGGTGCCCATAACAGACTTGATGATCCCATGGCTAGTAATACTCCGGCGTTGGTAACATTGATGTGCTCTGCTGTAGTGCCGAACTCAGCGGCTATCTCTGGGGTTGCTGGATATAGACATGTGCTCGAGAATGTGGCAGCCAGACACATGAAGCTGACGGTAAAGAGAATGACATATTTGTGCCAGCTAGGCAAGTCCGTTCCCTTCTTGAAGGTTTCTTTGGCTACCGGTGGCGCTGTAGTTGAATGTCCCATACTGATCCAGTTGTTAAAAAATCCAGCTGAAGATCCTCTCTCATCGAAATAGTGGTAAAGAAGCAGAGGCCGAAGATTGTATATCAAGGTAAAAAGAGTGTGCTTTCTTTTGAAAAGATTGGTGTGTATACTTAAGAGTCAGAGATATGATCTACGTCAACATAGAGACGAGTCCCAATGGTTCTCTGCGGTAAGATGTTCAAGATACCGAAGAGAAACGATGTTTTACCAAGCCAGCGACTTCGCACTTCTTCGCCGAGAGGAAGTCCGAACCGGCTTCATCTTGCCGCAGCCCGTCCAAAGAGTGGAGCACCAGGCATACATAGATATGGATAGCGAATTAGCTCATCAAGACTTTTGCTTGTCGCGCTTCATGCAAGGCGATGGCGGTGGTATTCGGTACTCTGGTGCTTTGTGTGCACGTTTGAGAAGCTCGGGACAAAGGTTGGTTTCCCACGAAGGAAGGCAGACGCCGACAATCAGCTCGGCGTGCGGCTCAATTACGCCGAGCCGATTGCAAATATTCGGCTTCTTTCTTGGACACATTTGATACAAGTAAAGAACTTCACTTGTTGCGGAAGACACGAGTGCGGTAAGAATATTTCATGATATAATTCTATGTGACAGCCGATCTATATATAAACACCTGACGCTTAAAAAGCAACCCATAAAAGCTGGCTAACAGATGAAACGTGATAAGAGTTGTATCAACAAGGACAAAAAGCGATTATGAAATGCCTGAGAAAATGATAATGAAAGACGACTTGTGCGTAGAGGGTATAAGCCAATGGATGGCAAAAGCAATGAACTTTGACAAAGTGGGAAAAACGTAAAGAGAGAGGGAGAGAGGGAGGATGATGTTTAAGCCTCGGCGATGACAGTGACTGGGCCATTGCGAAGAGGGGCACGGTCTCTACCCTCATAGACTTCACCGGGCCATCCCTGATATGTGGTTCCATCATCGACGATGTCACCAGCCATGACCAGAGTGTGCTCAAGAAGCATGGTGTCCTGGCCCATATTGGCACCAGACAACAGTCTAGCGCCACTTCTTAGGACACTGCGGTCACCGACGACCAGAGGGTTCAGGTTGAAGACACCACGAGAGTTGATGTGAGAGACAAGGGATGCATCATCGACGGCGACACGGTCACCAAGGGTGAGAAGGTCGGGCTCGGTGAACATGAGCGAAGGAAGACCGCCGGAGAAAAGAGAGCAGTCCTTGCCGATGGTGGCACCCAGAGCGCGGAAGTACATGACTGCATAGTGGGTGCCGGTGAGCAGGCCGATGACACCGCTTCCGCCGTAGCAGACGCGACGTAATTTTTCGATTGTAAGGAAGAGTTGCCAGCGCTGGCAGTAGCTGCTCTTGTCCCAGTCATAGTTGCCGACCTGGCGTCTACCAAGAAGAATCCATTTTGCGGCGACGACAATGGTAAGAGCAAGAAGTGCTTGGAATGTGTGCAAGACGGCAATGAAGGCGGCGAAGAGAGCGAAGATGAGTACGGGACGGAAGGGAGTGTCGGGCTGGTGGACAGGGTCCGAAGTCTTGATGAGCTTGGCGACAAGTTGCAGAGCGCCAATCGACGAAATGTTCCAGTAGAAGGCGACAAAGATGGTTGTGAAGGTCGAGTAGAGGAAGATGGTCCAGGGTCCGAACACGTGGTAGGGAGCTTGGCCCTCGTAGAAGGCACGACCGAAGGGCGACGAAGACTTGGCTGCAATGTCCTTCTCGACCATTGTCATCGACGAACTGCTGCTCAACACACCTTCCTGGATTGCCTTGTCATTGTCGGCCTTTTCCTTTTCGCTGAGAGTCACGCTGCTGGAGTTGGTGGTGCTGTTCAAGCTGGGCATGCCATGCTGAACGTTGCCAGTATCCGAGGTGGTAGGTCGCTTGTTGCCACTGAGACAGATGGCCTCACCAGCTTTGCTTCCAACCCAAACACTCTCCTGTTCGTAGTACTTGTTTCTGCGGGTCAAAGCACCGCTACCAAGGACACTCTTCTTACCAACGGTGACACCAGGCAACAACACGACACGGTCCGAGATCATGGCGCCATCCTGGACGCGAACATAATCACTACCAGTGCCATCAGATGTCACGAGATGAGAGCGAGAACCGAAGACAATGTCACTGCCGATGTCGAGGAGGTCGAAGTCCTGGAATGAAGGTCCTGTACCCGGCCAGTACACGCGTTGACCGACCTTGGCACCCATGGCGCGATACAGGACTGACGTCGCCTCGTAATGTCCACCAAAGAGCTCAGTGACCTTGTGGAATGCGGCTGGTGGTGCGATAGCTTTGAGCACGGCCATACGGAAACGTTGGGCTTGGGATCTAGACTGGGCTGGTCCGGGGGTGAGTTTACCGATGCTCATGTCCAAAACCTTCTTGATGACCCAAACGGCAAAGAACCACGTGAGAGGAGCTGCACCAGCGCCGAAGATCTTTGCGGCAAAGTGCCACCCGATACGATGAGGAACGGCAAACCACAAAATGATCGACTGAACCTTGTCTGCAGTGGGCTTGGGCTGGGTCAGGACGAGACCAACGAGACCACCAATCCAGGGACCGCTCTTGCAAAGAGCGACCAAAAGAGAGATGGGAGTGATGAACAAGAAGGAGAGGATGGGGTGAGCACCAGGAATCTTGCTGGAAGACAGGTCACGGAACTCCTCGCTGGCATCTTCGCTCTCCCAGCTCGAGGAGTTGGGGCCAATGCAAGCATTGTCAGGTACAGAAGTTCCAGGAGCGACAATCGAGGCGAGACCAACGCTGGCTGTTTTGCCCACACGAACGTGGCCAAGGAACATACTGGTGTTCTGCTCGGCACCGAAGCCTCTGCAGATACATTGGTCCAAGTTCGCTCCGTCCTCGAGAGTGACGAGATCGAACTCGCGAATGGTAGTGCGCTTGTGGATCTTGACACCTTTGCCAATCTTTGCTCCCATGAGACGGTAATACCAGATGGTGCTGATCTCTGACTGACCAAAGATACCCTTGCCGAGGATTGTAATAATCTTGTCGGTGACCCACCAGCGCGTGTGGTAGGGACCCCACATGGGATACATGCCTTCCTTGTACTTGCCAACAATCATCCACTTGAGGAAGATGGCAAGAATAGGGCAGACAACCATGGTGATGGCTTTGGCGATACCGAGTGCGAGGATCAGGTTGAAGAGACGGCCGATAAGTCTTGTGGAAGTGATCCAGTCACGAGTGGCACTGAGCATGTACATGAAACAGGTCCAAGTCAGTGCACGCTTCATGGGATAGAGCAAGCCAATGGGGAAGAGCTGAATCAGAAGGACAATGGGGTTGCTGGAGCTGTATGTCTTCTCGCAGCCAACATTGACAGGAGCCTGCTCGATCTCGATGGTGGTATGCTTCTCATCGGTAGGACCACGCATCTCATCGATGTTCTTGGCCAATGCGCTGATCTTGCTGTGCACGAAGAGCAAATCGATGGGCAAGCGGACCTTGAACTCTTTGCGGAGTTCGGACAGGAGACGTCCAGCACGCAGACTGTCACCACCCAAAGCGAAAAAGTCCGAATCGGGAGTGAGCTCGGAAGCAGCGCAAGATAGGATGCGGACGAAGACTTCGGCAATCTTGACCTCGGTGGCGCTCATGTCACTAGCAATCTCATCAGGGCCGTCTTCGATCAAGGTCTCTAGCTGAGCATTGTCAAGCGATCCCTCTCTGTCTCTAGGCAGAGGGACGTCAAGGCAATGCAATTTGCTGGGAATTAGGTATCCATCGAGCTGGGTGCGGAGAAGAGAGTCGAAGCTAGGGTAGCTCGACATGACCGGTGTGACGGTTGAGTTTTTGCGAGGGGCAAAGAAAGCCTCAGGGTATCCATCGTGAGACGCCTTTCTAACAGCAATATCGAATTCGGTACCGAAAACGGATGAAAGCTTGCGAGACACGTAGGCTGCGTCGAACGAGCAGATTGAACCACCAATACGGGTACTGAGAGGAGTGTTGGGTGGGGGACATTCGGCCTCGAAGTGGCGGTCCGCCAGAGGTGTGTCGTCAGTAATCTCGCCCAGGCCAAGACGCTCGGCAAGCTTGATGCGGAGGACCTTGTTGTTGTTTTTGGGTAGGTCGTCCATGTAGACGATGTAGTTGGGCCATTTGACCTGGCTCAAAGAGTCCTTCAAGGCCTCCTGCACAGTCTTGATATCTGCGCGGCAAGCACCAAGGGGAGTGACCAAGACTACACCAGGGACTTCCTGAAGTACATCGTGCGGCATAGAGAAAGCCAAAGCGGCGGACACACGACCAAACAGAGGGTTGCCCTCACGCTTGGCAGCAGTGACAATGGCTTCTTCGATCTCGAACGGCGAGATCAGTTCACCGCCTCTGTTGATGACTTCCTTGCTTCTACCAGTCACGTATAGGTAGCCATCAGCATCCAGATAGCCCATGTCACCAGTGTCGAACCAGCCATCGGCAGTAAAGCATGAAGTGTCCAGTACGTCGTTCTCCTTGAGATATCCGCCGAAAACCGGTGCGCCTCTCACAGCGATGCGGCCCACAGTGTGGATGGGTAATCTGCTGTCGTTTCCATCCAGGATAGCCATATCCGGTCCGACAGTGATTCCAGAAGTTCCAGATCGGTCGAGTTGGTAATTAAGAGGTGGACTTGAGATGGGCATACATTCGGTCATACCATAGCTGGGGAGAACAATGCACTTGAAGGTATCCCTTAGCGTGATTGCAAGCGAAGGCAACAGACCACCAGCTGCGTTACAGATCAAACGCATCTTGCTGTTCTCAAGCGCTGATGGACGATTGCGGCCTTCTTCCAGGATCACCGAGTGCATTGAGGGTGATGCGTAGTACCAGGTCGGTTGAAGGTCTTCCACGACATCCCAGAAGAGGTTGGCATCGAATGCTGGACAGCAAATTGTAGAGCCACCGGCCATGATGGGAGCGAATAGATTTCTGACAATACCACCGACGTGGAAGAGGGGCATCATGTTGATGCAAATATCGTCTTTGGTCAATCCCCAGGACTCGATGACGAAGGCTACACCAGATATGATGGTGTGAACAGTGTAAGGGACGACCTTCTTCTTGCCGGAAGTGCCTGATGTGAATAGTACAAGTGCAATGTCATCAGATCCGTTGGGCGAAGCTTTCGAGTTGACGGCCAGAGGCGAGCCATTGCTAAATGTCATGTTGAAGGTCGAGTCTTCTTTGGATTCAACCAAAATGACTTGGATGCCAGCCTCATGGACCCAAGCATCTTGTAGGCCTAGTCTCTGAACATCCGGTTTTGTGACTAGGACTACGCTGGCTCCTGCTTGCACGACATCGCTTTGGAACTGCTCCGGTCCTGAAGCCACTGTTACTGGTGCTGCTGTGTAGTAGGTGGAAGTGGCCAAGAGAGCTAATCCGAGCACAGGTCCGTTCGGGAGGGCCAAGGCAACGGTTGATCTGGTTCCGGCGGTCTGCTGAATTGGTAGACTAAAGTTCTTCACGAAGTTGTGCAACTTCTTGTGGTTCAGAGGGTTCGAGGAAGAGGCACCGTAGATTGCCGGAGTATCTGATTCGGGAAGTAGGGAGCAGACATCCGTGTATGTGTTCCTCATTTGCTGTGATAAGCCATCTAGCAGGCTGTTGTGTTGTGTATCCCTACCAGATTTGACATCCTCGGGGAGAAGGTTCCAGAGTCTCGAGAAACAACACGAGAGATCGAATGTTGGCCAGGAACCAGGCAGGGTGTTGATCAATGATGTGAGTAACCGTAATGAAGGAAGAGCTGTGTCCGCTGAAAGAGGTATCGAAGCAAGGAGGTTGGTCTTGCTGATAAAGGGGTTGTTGATGGCAGCATCTAAACAATTCGAAAGAGCGGCTTCATGATGGCTTGTGGTTAATGGTTTGTCCTGAAAGACGTAGTTGGCGATGGTAGTCCTGTCCATGATTGATAATAATAATTGAAAACGACAGAAACTTCAAACACGCAACCAAGTGATGAGGGAGGAATTAAGGAAGGGAGGAGATACAACGTCCAGCCACGAGAGGCGTACGGGCAGCCTATATGTATAAGGGGATGGATACAATTCCCATGATGATGCCACACTTTGGCTCGGTACACCACCCACTTCAACGGTTCCTCGACAGTGAACCCAAACTTTACGCCCTTGACTCGCTTGACATGATCGGAGTCTGCAGCTGAGGCCGTAAGGACGCTTGAGACATGGCTATCTTTAGTGGAGTACATGTGTGGAAAACAAGCATAAAGGAGAACGATGTGCTAGAACGCGTAAGGAGCGTGGGTCCCGGTTTCGAGCAGACTAGGAGGCTCCGCAGATCAAATGGTCCAAGTTTGCATCAAGAAAGGTAATTGATCGGGAAACTGGGCAGCAACCAAATCATTCCCTCGTTAGTGCGTGCTGCAGAGCCTGCAGCTTGGAAGAGCTGCTGAAATGCAGATATACGGGTGTGCGGACGCCTGCCGAGCTTGGATGGTTGATGGCCACGGCGAAGCCGTTTTGAGCATCTGGAGGCCATGCCCGTGCCTCAACGAGTTGAGGCTAACCTTATTGACCTTCCCCGTGGCCCTACACGTGAGCTACCGTAGCTGATATCGATGGCCTGGAGTCAATAACACGGAACGCTCTAGGGCTGTGAAGTTTCAGACCTGCAAGCTGGCGGAGCGCAGGAGATTTACCTTCGTGTTCAGTATCGTCTTGATAAGTCAAATTATGTATCCCTGCAGACAGGCGAGGGCAGAGAAATGACAGAATGGAAAACCTGATCGCAAAACATGGAAGCGCCGGAGTGTTTACGTCTCTCGCCGATTCAGATCAACCGCGGTCGAGGATCCTTTTTTCGTTCACGCTCGGCGGCTAGTCCGTAGTCCGTGCGGCTTCGCCCGCGAGCTAGTCTGCAAGGTACCGTGCATAAGCATACGATGCTAGGAAAGGCAACTCAGCAGCTGAGCTGAGGCTGGAGGCCAGAGATGAGATGGGCGTTGCTTGACTTACTCAAATTAACAAGAGACACGCGAGGCAGCGATTATGAGTTTATGGCTTGCGATATGGCTGAGCTGAACTGAGCTGAGGTGGACAAGTTCGAGTCCCTGGTTCTAGAGGTGATAACGGTGAAAAGGCGAGTCGACCTTGCAGAGTCGCGCGTCGAACGGCCGTAGAATTTTCGCGAGAACCTTGATTACCGAAGGTCGATGTTGATAGCAAGCGCAAGGCGTTGTCTTATCGAGCACATCGTTGCATTACTCCAACCTCGAGTGTCAGTCGGAATCTGGTGTCGCTGTCGATAGGAATTTATTGGGCTTCCAGCTCGCCCGCTGGAAGAACATTGCATGAACTCTCGGTGCACATTGTTCGGGTCACTCATATCATCTTGCCTTCCCACAGCTAGATCTCTACTGATCATGGGTCTTGGAACAACGATGAGTTGCGCTGAATAGATCACTACGTGCGCTCGGTATCACCTTCCCGAAGCTTTGCACACTAGCGAATTGCTCCTGCTGCCTGCATCTTACTGGGCTTAGAAACATAGGTGAGTCTAATCAGCATTCGATAGCCCAATATAAACCAATGCGGCCTAGGTGACTCCCAGATCACTGGCACAATATACATCAAGCTTGATTCGTGGTTGTATCGTGTTATCTACAATAGTAAAGTAGGTGGATGCGATTGCCGTTGATTGAATCTCCATGAATGGCAGAGACAAACCGCTGCAACGTCATGTCGGGACAGCCGTTGCTCGAGTTCTAATGTCTCAGCCTGCAGCGCCGTGCTGTAGAACGGTAGTTGAAATGCAGATAACTTTGATTTTACACATGCAGCTCAAGGTCTCAAAGTCTCTTTCGGGGCGTTCTTCGCTGCTTGTGAAAATGCTGTCATAGCACATGCGCATCGACGAAAGAATGGAAAGGGGTTGGCTAATGGTGAAAAGCCGATGCTCTCACCATCGGTCAACCAAACAGCAAGGTGTTGATCTGTAATTTCGTACGTGCGAGAAAGTCGACTTTAGATATCTTGCGATCGTCCCCTGTGCATAATCAAGGCCGACTGCCAAGCCAAGACCGTCGATATGCGAATTGGTACACGAGGTATCGCATGCAGGGAAACAATACGACAGCATATATGATTTATCGAATACAAAGAGCAATTTATCCCTTGCAGGATTCTATTGTCTTGGATGCACAACGCTAGTTTTGTGCCGTTTGGCTTGTTTGCTGCGAAGACCGACCTCTCGGTGCTCTCGAATTCTGTGACTGTCAACCGAGCGGCCGGGGGTGTGACGTGTGGAACTTGCGGGACGACAGTGGACAGGCGACAATCACAACCTGGAGAGATGAACAATGACAGGGATCCAGAGACTCCGCTGCTCCGGACATTCAGATCGGAATTGAATAGTGGAGCTGCATTGCAGTAACAGACAACCACATGGCTTGTGTGTCAACCAGGATGCGAAAATACAAGGTCCATGACTCTAAGCATCCCAGCAATCACAACATTTAATTGCACACGTACGTATGGAGAGCAACGACCAACGGATCAGTTTGCACGGACCAAGATACTGATAATCTCGAGCTGCGCTATGTAGATCCTGGGTAGATCCATCAGATAACTGTATATGTTGAGGTCGACCGTTGATAAGACGAAACATCGGTCACTCGCATCGAGGTTCTTGAGAGACCTCTGCAAGCCGATGCATGCAGTTGGGTTGAAAAAACCTTACCATACACACACAGGAACTTACGAGATTATCCGAAGGACTACTAACGACCTCAACGAAGACATAATGGTGTGTAGTCGGGTGTTTCAACTAATATGGAGATGGAGTCAGGTCAGTGAATCGTCAACCATGGACCGGACTCACCATCCTCGCAAAAGCGCGAGTTCATGGCTATCGAAAAGCACAGTTTGGTTTTCAGAGACTTTCACTGAGAGTCTTGTGCCTGCGAAATCTCCTCGAGCCTTGCTCTGTTCTTGGAATGTACTGTGCGTTGTCGCCGGACTCGGTCCTGGTGAGACTTCTATGCTGGTGCGTCGACGTCGGATTGTCAAGCATAGACCGGAGGTGATGATCAGGGACTGCCAGAGAGCGCTAACAAGATTGATAACGTACAATTTCCATCAGCACAGGAACTAGACGTTAGGCTGGCCTCCAGACTCTTCTTGCTTCCAATCAAAGCAGATATTCCATAAAAACCTTTGCTCGATGCAGACCGACAAAGATCATCCAAGAACCCACTAACGTCCTCAGCAAGAGCAATAGACTGTGCAGACAGTTGTTTCAACCAAGACATAGTATTGCGTGGCCTATACTGCTCACCGTCGACGCGTGTGGTTGATGTTAGGAAAATGGAGCGATGATGTCGATTGGACTTCGCAGCCTAGCGACTATCATGCAAAGTGGACTCCACCTTCCACAAAGGTGATCGTTTCAAGGATAAATACCTCATCGAGGTCTCCACACCCCCAGCGTTTGTGTTTGGCAACTGGAAGAACGCTATACACGAGTAACGCTTTCACGCTCGGCGAAAGATGCAGATTCGTGTTTCGAGCTTATATCTCGTGACGTACAGGGGGAATGGTGTGCTGCTGAATGCTGGCTATGCTTTTTCCATCGGCAAGGTACACTCAAGTCGTTGATGCATCGTATGCCATTGGTCATTACCAGGGTGCTGAGCTCAACGCGTTAAAACATCTAAATTCCCTGTATTCAACAAGCCATACGGCCGACAGCAATCAGACAGAAAGTCATCATGGTGATAGATGTACACTATCAAGCAAACGCTGTTGATATGTAGAGCAAAAGGTTGGCATACCAGCCGATAGGACCAGACAGCTTCAGCAAAAGGCCCCTGTTGTCCTCTGCGGTTTGCAGCGGACGATGAGCATGTCGCTGCGACTTCCAGTATCATGTATGGTACGGCCGAAAACTGTGAGTTCAATCACGAGTTGCTGATTCGACATGTGATCGGGTACCAAGAACATGGTTTCGAGGCGTCGAGAGCCTGCTGGCCTCTGAGATATCCAACAGCAGAGGTCTTTGTTGACTCATCGATACTGGCTAGGAATACCTCAGGTGCGAATGCTCTAAACGGTCTTAACGTACACCTAGGAGACCTGTGTATTGCGACCCCGTCAGACGACTTTTCGATATGGAGGACATCACTGGACCGATCCTTTGTGTGACCAGAGTGCGAAGCAAGTAATGCCCGAGGGCTATCCGTACTGCAGATAAGTATATCGAGGCTGCAAATGGTCGACATGGCTATTGAAATGCATATGGCTTTTTTCAATCATCATATTTATTTCAAGGAGGTTCGTCGCAATAAAGCTCTCGGCAGATGTCGAGCTTCCATTGAATGCAGCATGTTAGAGTTTGTTGAAGAAATGGAAACATCTGCAGCGCGAGTATACGTATCTACACCTACGTCAGGTGGCTGCGGTATACAGGGGCTCTACCACGTTCGGCGAACAACATCACTTGTGGTCGGCGCTTTTGCGTCCAGGGAACTGGGCTGAATTTTTATCATGTCGACTTCTCCGTCGCAGCGATACGCAGTGATATATCCACCGAACTGCGCAACGCTTTCCGTGCAAGTGCACAGTTTACAGAGTTGCGTGTTGAGGGGCGGGAGAGATTTGGTAGATGTAGTCCATCCTCCTGAACGCCTGTCAAATCAGCTGTCAAAATGCAGGACAATCTTTCGAGATTGGTGCAATTGTCCAGAGAGTGTAGCTATCGCACGCGCTCTCTCTGGGCCAAGCTCGTTGTGCATCTGCACTCGGTACAGCTGCGCAGGTGGGCAAGTGCAGCACGGCAGTATTCAGCCTTCAGGTCACCCAGTTTCAGCCTCTCGTTAGCAAGGGACGGCAGACAGCATGAGGCTTTCAGGATTCGTGGGATTCGGTGAGGGACAAGGACAGAAGTTGGAAGGTCGGGTAGTAAGGTGTCGGTGGTACGAATCGGTTGCTGGGCAACGCTTTGGCAGCGTACCAAATAACAAAGACGAACTCCGGTTCATAAGAACAGAAGGTTGGAGAAGTGGTTTGGCGCCGACGGCTATTGCAACTCTCGTTTTTCCTTCTTTTCTCTATCGACCTTCTTTGCAACGCAGAATTGATTAGCTGGAGCCATCTCCCATCTCGGAAGATTGTCAGGAAACCATCGTTGGATCAGTTGCATCTCAGTGGACGCTACTCCAGACTGCCGACATTGGCGTGAAGCGCAAACGAGGCGCGCAACCCCCGACTCGCCAGACACGTTCTACCAGGCAGGAGCTGTTACATGCCCTAAACATCGACATTTGACATCTTGGTCCTTCCTCTTCTCCCCGCAGGCTGCCGGCAGCTCTTTCCCTCTACGCCATGGACACTGGTTACCTGTCGCAGCAAGTCACGACCATCATCAACCAGCTGCATGGCTACTTTGACGAGATTGGCCTTCCTACACATGAACGAGACTCGCGAGAGTCTGAGCTGTTTGCCGCTCTCTCCGAAACACTGCACAATCAGCTCAAGCTGGTCGCAAAGTAAGCCATCACTATGCGCGCGCAAAAATGAAAGATTGCGCTAACATGAACTGCTAGAGAAAAACATGATCTCACCGACGAGGCGCGTCGCTTGATCAAGTCGATCCGCCAGATGGAAGCTGCCCTGGTCGATGACAAGCCCCAACGAGACAGCGACTACCAAGACTCGGATCTATCCATCACCCTCCCTCTGCGCGACTGTATCGTGTCTCTCAAAGACAAGCACAACACTGTCTCAAGGATTCATCGCGAGCGCTACGAGCAGATCAAGAGTGTGTATCTTCAGTGCTGTCGATCGGCACCCTAGTAGCTGACAGACTGCGCAGAACTTGCCGAAGCCCTCGAATCATATGCCTCCCACCTCGAACCGTCATTCGTCACTATCAAGCTCCCTCCCACTTCGCCCAACTCTAAGATTCCTCCATCGTTCGACGTGTCGCCCTCATATGTCACCTCCCTGGACAATGCTTTCACCCGCGTCTACGAAGAATACAACAAGCGTCTGGTGGTGGTGCAAACTCTGGCAGAAGAGATTATCAAGCTCTGGGGAGAACTGGGCACGCCACAGGCTCAGATCGATAGCACCATCGTCAAGCACGCTCGAAACGCTCCCGAACAGCTCGGTTTGCATCAAGACGACATGAGCCGACTGAGAGCAAAGAAGGAGAAACTACTGGGCGAGAAGCAAGAGCGTGCCGTCAGACTGGAAGAGCTGAAGGAGGCTGTCGAGACTTTGTGGGACAAGCTGGGAGTCGAAGAAAGCGACCGTAAACCCTTCCTGGCTAGTAACAGAGGATGCGGGCTGCGCGCCATCAACGAGTTCGAGGATGAGCTGGCTCGTCTGAACGAGCTGAAGCGCCAGAACTTGCACCTGTTTGTTGAAGATGCTCGATTTAAGCTGCAAGAACTTTGGGATGGACTCTATTTCTGCGAGGAGGAGATGCTCGAGTTTACCCCAGCCTTCTCAGGTGAGTTAAACGGCTGCACGATATGCCCAAATTACTAATGATTGAGCAGATGTATACTCGGATGCTCTACTCGAAGCTCACGAGGCCGAGATTGGCAGACTCGAGGCCCTCAAGGAGCAGCGTGCACCTACTCTGGCCATGGTCGACAAGTACCGCTCGCTCGTCAAAGATCGCGATGACTTGGCTGCTTCGTCGCAAGACGCCTCTCGTCTCATGCTTCGTGGTCAAAAGGGCGAGAAGCGTGACCCTACGCGCCTCCTGCGTGAAGAGAAGATGCGCAAGCGTATTGCAAAAGAGCTGCCCAAGGTCGAGAGCGACTTGCGTCAGATCCTCGAAGATTGGGAGGAAGAATACGGCCGTCCCTTCCTCGTGCATGGAGAACGCTACCTGGACGAGCTGGAGGCCACATCACAGAAACAGTCCTCTCAGGGCTCTGTGCGCTCAAAGACGCCCTCCATCCCGCCTCGATCAAAGACGCCCTCGTCTGTACCGCCATCAACCGTTCGTCCCAAGTCAGCCGCTGCTGCCGCTCCCACAACGGCCATCAAGAGTCAGACTCTGCGCGGTCCCCCTCGCTCAAAGACTCCTACCGCCTCGCGCAATCCATTGGCCTCGTCTGTCATGGGTCCTCCCTTATCACATTCATCGTCTAACTCCTCGTTTGCAGCTTCGGTCGGTCCGGGTAGTCTCCGCAGTCCTTCCAAGATCCCTGGTCGCCAGCCCCTGAGCAGCATGCTCCAGTCTGGTACTTCAACCGCACGCCGCCCCCCACCTGGTCCACTGGGTCATTCTAGAGCAGAGTCTGATACCAGCACTCTTCGCAGCCGCATGGCTCCACCGCCACGACCCATGTCGCGCGATTTCTTCTCTCCACCAGAGACGCCTTGTCCCATAAACAACGCCGACATCTCGTTTGAACGCAGTGGCAGCATCATCCGTCACATGAGCCCCGAAGACCCCTACAGTGACCGCAGCTCGTTACGCTCAGTGCGCACCTTCCAGTCCACCGCTTCCTCCCGCCCAGCCTCCCAAGCGACACACCACTATGTGGCAGCTGCACCGCGACCCTCACCACGCTTCGAGTACCCTGCCGCACCGCCGCCAGCCGCAATGTCTCGCCAAACTTCCAATGCCTCCTCTGTCGAGACGTCAAACTCGGCAGTATCTGGCTCCGAGAACTGGGAGACATACACGGATGCCTCAGATGACGAAGAGCCAGATCCCCGCATGGCTTATTATGCCAAAGTACGTACAAACAAGCGCGACTCGCCTGAAGATTCTGCCTATGGAGGTGCTGGCAAAGGCTTTGGGGCCAAAGTCCGAGCGATAGGTGTCTCAGACGATGGCAGCGAGACTGCTTGGTCCGATGTTGGCGAGACGTTTTGATGACCCTACTTTTTGAGCTTCTCCTCTTTTCACGACTACCTTTTTTTCTGACTAGCAATGTCCGGATCGTTTTGATAGATCGATCTCTCCGCCAACCGGACACACGATTTCTTCCGTTTCTTGTTCTTTCTTGGGAGGCAGCGCTTTCTTTTTGAGCTAAACTTTTTCTCCGATGACTTCGTTTCTGTTTTTCTACCCTGCCTCTTTTACTTTCAAAGAGTACGACGGGCTGTTCCCCGTTTTCTTAGATGCTATTACTGTTCTTGTAGTACTATACGGCTTCTTTCTCTTTGCATCATTGTTATGATGAGATGATGCTCGCGAATATGAATTGCTTCGTTGCAACTTCCCACCTCCGTTTGGTACTGTGAACAGCTGCTCTCAATGTGCCATTCTTCTGATCTCGATAACACCGTGCCGGACCGCAAGGAGAGATCGACTGAAACCTCACTTGCCCGGCCCAGGCAAAGTAGAGATCAGGGTTGAGTTGGGCAACACAGAGCTAAAAGGACTCTCAGCGGACAACACCGTCCTATGGAACATCAGAATGCCTTTGCTCAACTATACATCACTACCGACCGCTGAGCGAAGGAGAAATACCAACTCGCCGCCATAGCAAACCTCCTGCACAGGTCCACATCCATGTACAACAACCACAAATCTCAGATCCCCTTGCACAAATCTAGCGATCTTCAAGTCGTCCTGCAATGCAACAGTCACACAGCAGTAATCTAGACAGACGGGAGCAATATGCAGTGTGCACACCTGCAAGGGCAATGTAAGGGCAAAGAGCGATATTGCAGCACAATCACGGCACGGCACGGCACATTCTCAAGGTGCATGTATACGGGACTCTGCAGTAGCCTTTCTCTCCTTCTTAGCGAGGTTGGTTGTAAGTGGAGGCTGTGAAAATACACGATGTTTTCGAGGAGAGTCGGGCAAAACCACGCTTTCACTAGGAATCCACTCGGTTGGGATGTTTTCGTGCACTACATCAGCTGAGAATATCCTTGTGGTGGAGACGGGAGATAGACTTGTTTTGGTAGTATTGCTCGCTCGGCAAATAGTGGTGAATTGAGCGGGTCTCTGTAGTGACGACCCGTGTGCGGCGTCGAAGGAGCATTAGGCATTACATAGGCTATTCTGCTGACATATCAAGATGCATAACCTAATTGTGGATATCAATCACTTCGAGTGCCGGCATACACATGGGTGATTGAGTTATGTTTGTATTCGTTGAGCAACTATTATTATGAGTGGTTTGGGAGCTAAGCTATGTTGACAGACTACTGCTGTATTCGTGATGATCTGAGAAAGGAAGAAGGATATGGCAGAGGAAAAACCACAATGCTCTCATACTGGCTCTTGAAAGCAGACAGTGTCTTCTGATGATCAACATTCGAAACAGACTTGGCTGAAGAGCAACATCAGCTTCGGCCATTGGCTCTGCTCCAGATCTCGGATTCGCTTGTTTATCGCGGCGTGTTTCTTCTCTACCTCCTCGTCGGACTTCTTCATGATGACTTTATGAACTGAGGTCTGCCTCAATGATGAAGAGGCAGTGATGGGGGGTGCTGCAGACAGAGCTGTCTGTAGCTGAGACGGGTGCACTGATGGCTTCAAGCCAAGTTGTCGCATTGCTCTGGCAAAGCGTTGTTGATGTTCCTCGGTAGGATCTAGTGAGTTGCGGTCGAGCAGCATGGAGTTTGCTGATTCACCAAAGCGCTCATTAGGCCCGAACAGCGAATTGAAGCGCATACTCCATTGTGCAGTCTGTGTAGGAATGACGAGGTAGCAGATCGTTGCTTGTTGAAGTTCAGAATAGGTCTCAGAGAATAGCTTCTCGTAATCCTTGAGGTAACACGTGGTTTCCCGATCTAGGTTTTCCTGCATGATGAAGATGTCCAAGCCGAAGTACTTTCGTACCATCTATAGCAAAGTCAATACCAAGCTTTGCATTCATTTCGTTCAGGATGTCACATACCGCGTTGCCGCCCTTTAAGTCGACAAGTTTCCTGACATCAGCTAACCATTCACTTCTGCTGTCAGAACAAAAGTCATACGTGGATCCGAAGTAATATTGATCGCGGCTCTCGTTTATCCTTTTCGCCAGGAGCTCGTCGAGGTTTTCGGGTGTTTCAAGGCCATCTTCCAGATGATACCACTCGGGGTGTTCCTCGCAGAGGTCCTGATAAGCAACCTTCACAATCGCGTCGTATATCTTCGGAGGGCACAGGTGCTCACTTGGACGACATGTTCCCTGAAAGCAGTGATGTCTCTGGGCCCAGCCTAACTCGAGACGTTCTTCTTCTCGACGGTGTATAGTCAATACCTCTTCTTCGATGAAGTCGATGAGTTCTTTGGAGAGTTTGTTGATGTGAACATCTTTGCCTTGGCCAAACTGATTGCACAAGCGCAAAGAGTGAAGGATTGGTGTGGCCTTGCGAAAGGCGTCTATGCTGACGAGGAGATTGACGGGATGCACAGGAGTTCCCCTTCAATTTATGTTAGCAAATCCACAGCCCAAGGTTCAGGTAGAGCGTACCAGACAAGAGCCGCGGTGTTGTCGCCCATGTCAGAGATCATGCAGGCGTGGTGTGTAGGGTTGAAGAAGGGGTGGTGCCTAAATGTCGCGAAGTGAGATGCTTTTTGAATGGACGTGACGAAGGCGATGGAGGTTGACAAAAGTCAATGAACGTGAATGAAGGTGAAGACGTGGAAGTGCGAGAACGACCGCGCGAAGCTGGAGTGGTGAAGGAAAGAAGAAACAGATAGGAAGCTGCAAGCAAACGACGCAGAACGTGCTTGCCTTTACTGAGACCAAAGACACCGCAAACTCCTTCACTTCGATTCTTTTGTTCGTGTTTCTACTTGCCTGGTCCCCTCGCAGAGCACTGCTTATATGGCTGTCATGATGCACAATGTCATTGACTTGGCCAACCATTCACTGAGAGTCCAGGCCTAAGGTGCTCTCTTTAAACAAGACACGGTCCGAGGAACCCTATGTGCATTGTGATAGCGAAGTTTGTAGAAGTCGATCCTCGTGGAGCTCTTACGAACTCGCGGAGCTCTTACGAACTCGCGGCTCTACAACAGTCTCCTGGCGACCTTTCTCATACCACTCTAGTCGAATGTATCGGCATTGTACCATGTTCTACTGTCAAGATCGCGGCTTGGATGGAGGCTGGGAGTTTGCCGATGTCAGTATGTCTTACAATCTCTACGCCAGTAGCACCTTGAAACCAGGTCTTTGTTCTCCTGTTGACTGCCTTGGCCGTCTCTTACAACGAACATCCAGCTGCGAACATTTATCGAAATGTACGAAGCATTCCATGCGATCTTCGACGTCCATTAAAAGCTCGTTATTTCGAACCAGATGTGGTTTTTCTCTGGATTGAGCTGCTTTTGCGTCTAAACGTTTTGTCAAGACCAAAAATTCGATTTTCAATTGTTGGGTCGGAGAGCGATGGGCAAATCATTTTCTCCAACGTTGATGGTTCCGTCGGTATGATTGCGGCGGGTTGCTGCATGGTTTGTTGACACTTTGTCCGAGGCCGTGAAACGCAGGCTAGACTCGCAAAAATTTAAAGCGCATGTCAACAACAACTTTGCCGGGACCACTCTGTTTTTGTATGTTTATGGATAGTTCGGAGTTGGTGCCGAAGCAATTGAAGACATGTTTAGACAGGAAGATCGTAGTATTCTGCAGGATGGAGAAGCCATGCTGAAGAAAAGCAATCGCAGATTTGACAGGTTCGGAGCATTCTTTTCAAGATTGGGTGAGGCAAATGAGAGCGAGAGAACACGAGCGGCGCTAGGATCGGCACAATGCGTACCGGCTCCCGGGTGGTTGACATCTGATGACCCCTGAGGTTTTTCAATCAAAGAGCTGTTGGTTGCTACGCCCTGACCATCACTTTCGCGAGCATTTAACTATCATTGATACTCGGCGCTCCTCGCAACCTCTGAGTTTCTCTCCGTACAACGCCTTTCCGACTCACTTCCGCATAAACACCTACGACACGCCGCTGCGACAAGTTCGATCGCCAGGTACCAGCACGCGATTGACGCGCCAGATTGGCTTTGCGAAACAACCGTTTACGATACAATTCACTGTGTGCGACGAAGCCGCAGACGTACTTGTATCGCGGCTCTGACCAGAAAAGGTACGTCAGGATGCGATTGAGCGATATCGATTCTGCATGACCGCTGCATCGCGGCAACATGGCAGGGCAATGGCACGGCAAAGCGATTCCAAGGGCAAGTCGCGATTGTTGACGGGAGCCGTGGATGGCAAAAACAAATTGCAAAAAAAGGCTCCAGGGTGGCTTCTCCGCCACGTTCCGAATGGGCTTGGCACGGTTTCGAGGTCGTTCCGTCATCACCGTTCCCCTTAATCAGCCAGCAGCAATCCCCCGATTCATCGTTTCCTCAATCTCTCAATTGCCCTTGTTGTCGTTTTTGTCTGCTCGTCTTGCTCGGTCGCAGGAACGCCTCTTTCCACTTAATTCTAATACCTAATCGTGCAGGAGCACGCTTTTCCTCGAGCCATGCCGATACGCACTATCAATCCCTTTGTCGCGACCTCTCCCTCACCCTCGATCGATGCCCTGAACGAAAAGGCCTCTCTCCAAAGCTTCAAATCGCCTGCCACAAAGTCCAACAACCGCATTGCCAGCTTCTTCTCGTCGCCCAAGGCCTCCCTGCACCCAAACCCTCAGAACCAGGCAACCCGCCGCCCTCCGTCTCCCCAAGTCAACCGTGCCACTCTGTCGCTGCCCACAATCAACCTCACCACCGCTACCGGCGAGAAGAGCAAGATCGAGGAGAGGCCAATGACCCTTTTCCAGCCCCCTTCACCCGAAGAGGCCCGTCGTATCGCAAAGGCACACGCCGCTTTCGGCCCAATTGGCTCGCAGGAGCACCGCTACTCGAGTCGTCACGATGGACAAGCATTCCCCGAGCCCATCGAGGACACTCCGCCATACTACTTCCTCTTGACAACCTACTTCAGTTACCTCGTCCTCATCATCTTCGGTCATGTGCGCGACTTCTTCGGCAAGCGCTTCAAGCAGGAGCAGTACAAGCACCTGTCGGCACGAGACGGATATGCACCGCTCAACAGCGATTTTGATAACTTCTACATCCGTAGACTGCAGCTGCGCATCAACGACTGCTTCAGACGCCCCATTACTGGAGTGCCCGGTAGATTCATCACTCTGCTCGACCGCAAGTCTGACGACTTCAACCTGAGCTTCAAGATGACGGGCACTACCACCGAAACCCTCAACATGAGTTCCTACAACTACCTTGGTTTCGCTCAGTCTGAAGGAGAGTGTGCCGACGCTGTCGAGGTCGCTACCAAGAAGTACGGTGTCAGCTTTGCCAGTCCCAGAGGCGATGCTGGTACTTCAGAGTTGCACGTCGAGGTCGAGAATCTGGTCGCTGGCTTCGTCGGCAAGGAATCGGCAATGATCTTCTCCATGGGCTTCGGCACCAACGCTACCACCTTCCCTGCTCTTGTTGGCAAGGGCTGTCTGATCATCTCCGACGAGCTGAACCACTCTTCCATCCGTTTCGGCGCCAGACTCTCAGGCGCTGTCATTGAAATGTTCAAGCACAACAACATCAACGATCTGGAACGTGTCCTCCGCGAGAGAATTTCCCAAGGCCAGCCCCGCACTCACCGTCCCTGGAAGAAGATCCTCGTTGCTGTTGAGGGTCTCTACTCAATGGAAGGCACCATGTGCAACCTCCCCGAAATCATCGCTCTCAAGAGAAAGTACAAGTTCAACCTGTTCATCGACGAGGCTCACTCGATTGGTGCTCTCGGTATGCAAGGCAGAGGTATCTGCGACTACTTTGGTATCGACCCTGCTGAAGTCGACATCCTCATGGGTACTTTCACAAAGTCGTTCGGTGCAAACGGTGGCTACGTTGCAGGTGACAAGGCCCTCATTGATAAGCTTCGTGTGACCAACGCCGGTACTCTCTTCGGCGAGGCTCCCTCTCCCCCGGTCCTGGTTCAGATCTCTTCCGCTCTTCGTTTGATCATCGGCGACATTGCTCCTGGACAAGGCCAAGAGCGTCTTGAAAGATTGGCCTTCAACTCAAGATACCTTCGTCTGGGACTCAAGCGTCTTGGATTCATCATCTTCGGCCACGACGACTCTCCTATCATTCCTCTGCTTCTGTACAACCCCGCCAAGATTCCCGCCTTCTCCCACGAGATGCTCAAGCGCAAGATCGCTGTTGTCGTCGTCGGATACCCTGCCACACCACTCATCTCTTCTCGCGCCAGATTCTGTGTTTCTGCCGCTCACACCAAGGATGACCTGGACCGTCTGCTCGCAGCTTGCGACCAAGCCGGTGATATCTTACAGCTGAAGTTCAGCAGCGGTATCGCTGGTGGTAGAGATCCCATTCCCGATGGTCTGATGAATGTTGAGGAAATGGAGCACCGTGATGACCTCGCAAAGGGCAAGACCCCCACATACCAGCCACCTCGCTGGAAGCTTGAAGACATTATCAAGCGCGGTGTCCAGGACGTCAAGGCACCTCTGTTCTAAGCCTGGTGCGAGCATTCATAGGTCAACGTTCTGACCTCTTTTCTTATCTTTCGGGTCCTTTTTGGGAATTTGCATCCCTGCCGGCGTAACAAGGTGTTTGCGGAACAGCCATGACCGATGATCTGGGACTTCAGGGGATTTTGTCTGGGTTTTTGAAATCTTTCCTTCGATTCTTCCTCTTCAGCAGCGCTCAAGTATTGCATCAGCGTCCTGCTCCATTTTTGATTCTTCATGAGGCTTGTCTATGCTTCTAAGATTTTATAATCCCTAGAACTTGTTTTTGTAGTATACCACTGGCATTCTATCCGCCAGAAAATGACCGAGGCTATTAGGCTTTGTCTACCACAGCTGCATGCTGTCAATTGAAAACTTTCAATAGTTTGTTTATCCACTGTCCACTTTTCTTTTCCTTTTGTGACGAGATAAGATAGCCGTATCCGGCAAGTAGATCGTGATTATCGGAACTGACCGCTGACAACGTATATCAGAGCAGTCGGCCGTAAATCGACCAATTCACACATCTAAAGTCTGCTTCGCAAGTCCAAGACGAAGATAGAAACAAACAACAGGAGTCCCAATCACATCCGACGCAATCGTCCAGCCATGACGGTCTTCCCACCACGCCCAGCCTCGCCAACGGTGGCCCAGCAAACCAACCACCTCGATGCCTGCCTCGCCCTCCAAAATACAGGCGTCAATGAACATTCCAAACGCCCATTTGCTGCCCTCCTCGTTGGTCCAAACGACGAAATCCTCTTGACTCACCTCAGCATCTCGCACATCGAACATGCCGAATCCAGTCTCGCCCTTCTAGCCTCGAAACACTATTCTTCCGCCTATCTTTGGACATGCACTTTATACTCTACTTGGGAGCCGTGTGCAATGTGTGCTGGTACCATCTACTGGGCAAACATCGGTAGAGTGGTATATGCGGCTGAAGAGGAAGTGTTGAAGCGAATTACCGGCGAGGGCAATGAGGAGAACTTTACCATGAGTTTGGGATGTAGAGAAGTTTTTGGCAAAGGGCAGAAGGATGTGAAGGTATACGGACCTGTGGATGGTGTGAGAGAGAGGGTTATTGAGGAAAGTGATAGGTTTTGGAAACCGATTAGGGAGAGATTGGGAGGGCAGAACTAGTTGAGCAGCTCACTCTCCCTTCGACAGCTATCTTGGTGACCGATCGGCACCTGATATGCTAAGAAAACTTTTACCTATGATTCGATACCTCTAGCTACACTCACTTTACTGTGCAAACAGTTGACTCGACAGAGTTGCCTTGCTGGCCAATATCGAGCTGAAAGATGCCGAAGCAATATAATATCAAAGTGAGGCTGTGTCAGGGTGGCCCTGAAGCGTCGACGCACGGTCCAAGAGGTCAAAAGCGCTCACGCATTTGGTATCAAATTCCAGACTTCGCTCAAACTCACATCTATCTCACCATCCAATTCTGCCATCGGAAGTCATCTATTCAGAACCGAACCCCGGACTCTATCCAGCAATGGCACATCATCTTTGGAAAGCAGCCGGCCTCTGGAAACCGTCAACATCCTCTCTCCCAGCCACTTCACACCTCTTCTTCTCATCATGTTCTGCCAATTGCTGGTCTTCTGACCCGGAGAAAGCCAAAGCAGAGAAGCAAAGATATCGTGAATATCGTGAATGGTGTATTCAGAAACGTCGCACTGATCCGGAGTGGAAAAACAGAAAAAACCGAATCGAGCGTGAAGCAAGAGCAAAAGCGCGGCAGTCTTGGTCCGAAGAACGTCTTGAGCGATACCGCAAGGACAGCCGTGAGAGCATGAAGAAAAGGTACGCCGAGAATCCTTGGTTCAAGCTCCACCACAAAATGGATATACTTTCGAGGCAAAGTCAGTGGGCTCGTGAGTGCTTGCCATGGAAGAGCCACACGCCTGTTCTTTACGACAAGAAGGTCGAGCATATTTGTAGTAGCTGTCTGGTATCCAGACATGGTGGCGCTAAGTTATGGTAAGCATGATGAAGACATCGTGAGTCGGCAGCCCTTGGAATCCTGTCTCGACCTCCAGCTTCAATGATTCATAGCCAATTCGTTACGACTACATTGACAGCATACTCTGGACGTTGCGTTCTATCAGCCTTGTGTGGCTGTCAAGGATGATAGGCCAACCGGCAAGCTGTGCTCTGCGATGGCTGCCGTGGTTCCGAGACGATGTGTGGCTCGTTATGTTGCAAGTGCTAACTATACCACGTGCTCCAGGTGGAAACGCCATGATGGCGAGGCTTATAAATGTGTCCGGTGCTATTTCAAGAGCCCGGATCCGATGCCAGAAGGCTACGAAGACTGCAAGTCGGCAGCAGAGATACGGGAGCGCAGCAAGGAGCTTGGGCATGTGAATCCGAGAAAATAGGAAAGAGCAACCATCGATAATGACAGACGCTGCTTGTGTGTGTCAACAGAAGGGACAATCACAACCATGGAATCGAAAAACGTTTCAGCCCCCTGCCTGTGTCTCCGTACTGGAGTTTACTTCAATTCCGTCCCTCTGCTACAAACAGAGCTCGTTCTTTAGGGCATGAGAATTGCACGATAATTCGATGTGTGAATCAAGGAGAGCGACTGGACCTGGCGGTCTTATTGAACACCACTGCTGGTCTGGAAGTCACTGTGCATTCTGATAGCCCCGCTTGTAATGGATTTGGAGGCAGGGAAAGTGCATAATGGCTTTGCGTCCAGAACATCGCTTTCTCTCGTCTGGGCTTGTTCAATTCCAGGATGCATACATGCATGCTTATCGTTTCGAATCACATGTGATCACATGCTTCTCGGGGTTCCTTTTCTTCTATTCAGCTTGTGCATTCCCTGTATGCTTGCTCAACTCTCAAATGGGGTTTGCATTGTGCCAGGGGTGGAACTCTCATATTCTATGGCCGGCGCATGCTCGATTCTTTTTTTTGAGGTCCCTTGGGAAGTCAGCGCGATCATATATCTCACATAACCGATTGTTCAATTCCGTAGCAGCACTCACCTCTTGATCGCGCCATCGAGATGCAGGCAATCTTTTCACGCAGCGTTTCATCGATATTCCTCAGCAGATTTCAGGAGAATTCCAGCATGAGCGCCTGGTCGAGAAGTGGCAGGTAAGAGATTGAATGACATAAAAGGGAGGTTAGGTGCATGGCGCCGGTATGTAGAGAGGAACGGTCACAAGGCTGTATGTATGCATGCTGCAGAATCAGACTCATCTACAGTAAGTGATTGCTTACAGCACAGTTATCTACTTGCATGAGACTTCTGTCGGCGCAATCCAACTACTTCCATTGACCGCCGTTTTTTTGGATCATTTTTCGGGGAGATGCTTGTGTAGCATTGTTTTCGGCATCTTCTAGGCATAACCACAACTGAAACCCAGCGTGCTCTGATGTAAGATTCATTCCTCTGATGCCAACACTCTGTGTGTTCGCAAGGGTCTGATAGTATACACAGTAAGTGCTTGCCGAGAGACAGAAGCTACTGTTCTCATAGTTCTTGCAAAGTACATGGGTTATGATATTATCGAGGAACAAGGTTTCGGTGGACTCGGTGGGTCTCCATGCAGGAGACGGGCCAATCTTGCCTCTCCAAGCGCTCCACTCTCACTCGGCTCCTCATTTTCCTTCGAAGTAAGAAGAAACAACATTGAGATGAGAGGCTGAGAGAGACGTCGACGAAGGACTGAACTGAGCAGCAGCTAAATCTCCATGGCGGTAGCTCCTTTCTGCTCTTGAATCGATTTCTTTGAGTTCGGGCGCCCATGATCCCTGTCCTTAGGGCTTTGCGCATGCCACTGGCGACACAACCTGTATTGCAGGGCACTTGTTTGCCGTTGACAAGTGCAATCTGGATCGACCAAGATGACTTGATGATGGTTGTCCTAGGAGCGAGTCAGCTCTTGTATCACCAACCCACATGTTCGGGTCGGAGAATTGCCCAGGGCTAGGCTCGGGGCGAAATGTCGAAATGAGTCGCATCTGAAACACCAAGTGTATTGACGTGCGTTTGTAGCAGATGTGATGCACTTGCGTGCGGGAAGGAGTGTGGGTGGGTGATGGAGGTTTGCACTCGCAGCTTGGCGGCGACAAACAGCAATCTTGCAAGAGAATCTCCAGCGCTTAGGACACCTGCCCGCCTGAAATCCACACCCTACCAGGGCACCACATCCAGCTTCCGGACATCCGTGTATAAGGAAATTAATTTGGGGATCCACAGAGATGGTTGTATGGGTCCAGTGATAAGAGTGTGCGACCTTGAGCATGCCACTGGACGCCGCGACTGCGGTGATTGCTTTGCCCCATACAGTGGTCGTGGGTGCCTTATGCTGAGCGCGCATTTCTTGATCGTGAGTCGCAGTCAGTAGGTAGACTATCCTCTCATACATGTCTACTAGTCGAGGCAGTCTCGAAGTCGACGAGACGGTGTATGTTTTGCAGGTTCTGGAAGCACGGCAATAGCAACTTCTGCCCGGTCGCGGCTCCTGAAACGCTTCTGCATCTCATGCAACCTTCTATATCTGATACAACAGGTGCGGGTCCTCCCGTTGACTGCCTACTGCACCAGTTCTGATGTCTCCATCCCTCCCTCCCTCCCGGACCAACCAGTTTGCGAACAACGGCGGCGCAATTAAACTTGGGAGGAGCATGGCATTTTTCATGTGTGGAGTCGGGATGTTGGTCGCCTCCTTGGATCTGTAGACATTGTATATAGGACATGTAGGTGTGCATCCCTTTCTTCATTCTTGTACCTTCATTCTCTTGGTCGATTTGCCTTCTATACAGCCACCCTTTGGCGTTTACGCCTTTCCGTTCATTCAGTCACTCCTTCGACACTCCTTACACTACTTTGATAGTAGTGTGCCACTCCTTTTATTCATTCTCTTCAATATTCCAAAGCGCCTGCGCTATATCAACAACACGCACTTCTTTCACTTGACCCTTCCATTCAATCAACCAAACAATCATGTTCTCCAAGATCTGGACTGTCCTGGCCCTTGCCGCTGTCAGTGTTCACCTTGCCGCCGCAAAGTCTGTTGTTGCGCATTTCATGCTCGACAACTCCTACGCCTACACGGTTGGACAATGGAAGACCGATATGAAGGCTGCTCAACAGGCTGGCATCGATGGCTTCTCTCTGAACTGGATCCCTCCGGACTGCAACTCTCCCAGCCGCAAGTGGCAAGTCGACCGTATCGATGATGCCTTCCAGGCTGCTGAGAAGACCGGCTTCAAGCTCATGTTCTCCTTCGACATGAGCTACACGACCTGCAACAAATTCTGGAACACGACCTTCATGACCGACATGATCACCAAGCACGCTGGCAGCTCTGCTGCTATGCGCTGGAACACCAACATCCTTGTTTCGACCTACGCTGGCGACAAGAACGACGCATATGGCAACCAGTTCTTCCAGGACCTCAAGGACTCTTGCAAGGGCGCAGGTCATCCTATCACTCTGGCTCCCGCTCTTGTCTCGTACGCACAGGCTGCCCAGACCTCCCCTGAAAAGTCGGCCGCCAAGATGATGAGCGACTACCCTGCTATTGATGGCTACTTCAACTGTAAGTAACTTCGCATATCTCATGACTACGTTTCTTCGACTAACCCTTTCACAGGGCAAGCATGGCCTCTCATGGAAGCCAACATGACCTGCACCGCAGACAAGGCTTTCAAGGCTGCACTCACCAAGAATGGCAAGACCGGTCCTTATATTATGGCCGTCTCTCCCTGGCAATACAAGGATCTCAACAACGGCGTTGCTTCCGACTCCTGGGTCGCCTATTCGGACACCCTCTTCGCCCAGCGTCTCCACAGCATCGCCAACAATGAGTTTTCCCCCGACATCATCGAAGTGCTCACCTGGAACGACTTCTGCGAATCTCACTATCTTCGCGATCTTCCCAGCATGACCAACGTCAGCGCTACCGACTATGTCACCTACAGCAACGGCATGGAGAACTATGTCGAGGGCATGAACCACGCCCCTTGGCGCGTCATGGCCAAGTACTACCTGAACTGGTGGAAGAACGGCAAGGCCCCCGTCATCACCATGGATCAGGTCGTCTACTGGTACCGCGTTCACCCCAAGGCTGCCGCATGTTACGGCGGCTCTTCCAGCAAGATCAAGAACTACGAGTACCCCACCGATGCAGTCTTTGCCTGGGCTCTGGTCAAGGACAAGGCTACCGTCTCGGTCAGTGTGGGCGCCAACCAGTACTGGGAGTTCGAGGCCGACTCTTCCGGCCCTGCTCTTTCCATGATTCCTTTCCCCAAGGACCTTGGCATTGGCGGCACTACTCCTGAAGTCAGCATCAACAGAAACAACAAGGTTGTGCAGTACTCCAAGGGTGGCATGGCCATTACAGCTTCTTGCGTGAGTTCATCTCAACATCATATTCCAGACTTTGAACACATACTGACTAAATCTACAGAGCTGGAGCAACTTCAACGCCCACGTCGAACTCTGCGGCGAGGGTGTCAACAAGGGTCCCTCGTCCTCTTCTTGATCTACGATCTACCGAACCAACGGTCCAACTACACGAAATCTCGAGACCTGCTGGGCAGACTCGATCACACACACGACGATATTGAAGGAGGGAAAAAAAGCAAATAACATGACACACACACAAACAAACAACTTTCGATTCTTGATGGGGGAAGACCTTTATGAACTGGTTGGGTTAGGAAAAGGGGGGGGCACAGGATGGTGGTTTGGAAAGGTGGAAATGGTATAACGAGTCACTTTCGTTCATAGACGGATCATGCTTTTTAGATGAGTCTGGATTTCACTTTTTGACAATGTCAGGATTTCTTTCGGTGTTCATTTGCTGTATGCTCAAACCTTCCTTCCTAGCTGTGCCTTCCGTATTCAACCCTCCGATCGCTTGTTTCTATTACCAATATGGTGCGCATGTCACAATCTTGTTGACTTCAAAGGATCAATACAGTACAGCATTCTACGTGCAGATTAGACGACAGAAGACACGCCTAGGACATGACATGAACATCCTGTTTTCCGACGGTCAATGGCATTTATTCTGCAGCATCGACTCTGCAAGAGGGCGAACACAATTTAATGGCATAAAGTGTGGCATGCTCAAACGAAGCGCCGTGTTGCTAACCTGTTTATATGTTGTATGCAATTGTACAAGAAATATCCAAGATGATGACATGTCTTCAATCTCTCTTTCCTCCAGCAGAACTAAGCGCATAACTGCTAGTACCCGCATTGTATCCATAGCCACCTAATCTGCCACCCTCCATGCCTCCAGTCATCCTATCTTTTCCATGGTTCCTGAGCCTTCTCGGCAATTCGACGCCTCGGAAGTAGACGATACAGATGGCAGCTGCGGCACCAGCACTCAAGATACAGTAGATCAAGGTGCTTGCGTAGATGTGACCACCGACGCCGGACCAGCCGGACGGCAATTGTTGACCAGAGTACCAGCGGATTGAGAAGGTGAATGGCAGAGCGTCACCGATGACTATGCGGGTCGGCGGGCGGGTGGAGATGGAGTATGCGGTGGCGGCATCGATGACACCGGGCGAGACGGATTTGGGGGCGGCATGCAACAGCATGTTGAGGTGTGACGAGACGTGCAAATGCGAGAGTTGCAGGGTGCCGGTCAAGGCAATGATCAAGGGGATGTAATCAGTGCTCAAGCTGCCCTGGCCCTCAATCGACGGATCTTCCTTGGGAGCCTTGTCGGCCAGCGAAGACTCGACAATGGGACGAGCGGGAATGCGACAGGTCATGGGGGCGTCGTTATGAACGTAGAACTCGAGGAGATGGAACATGGGGTCAGAGATGAAGTCGATGGTGCAATTGATGTCCTTCTCGACACCAAAGTAGATCTCTAGCGGTCGTCCGGTCTCATTGCACACGGGGAAGGGCACATATTGAAGCTGTCCTGAGGCATCCGTGACCTGTTGCAGTGTGTTAGTTGTGCCGGTCGGGAGTCAAGGTGTAGATGTCGCTTACATGCTCGCCGGTGTCTGATGTTCTGTTCACTTGGACAGGTCAGCAAATGAAGACATGCTCAGATGCAGAGAGTCAATATACTTACGACACGTCACGGGGATGGCATCCCCTGCACGGTATATCGGCCTCTCATCGACAAGGGGCTCCTGGGCAGCTGCCCTCGCCAAGACGGTGAAGAAGACAAGGCATAGCTGGAACAGCAATGGAATGCGTCCACTCATGTTGGCCGTGAAGATGGGGCAATGCAGACTTGTCGAGGGAGCTCGAGTCGTTCGCTGCTGCTTCTTGAAGCCACGCGAACAAACATCGAAACGCCCTGAGATGGCTTCCCCACAATTTGTTCCTCCTGCACTCCCTGCCAATTTCAGCAGACCCAGCTTCAGCAGACCCAGCTTGCAGCGAAACTCCCGTCAAGGCCAAATTTTGCAAAATCTTTGTCGCGATACACGAGCTCTTGTATGACCGGAGTCGCGGCTATTGAGAGTTGGTACCACTAGAGCTCTCGATGGTCAGCTCAACCGAGTGCGATGCATTCGTGCATTTTGACACTCTTCAAAGACGCGCTTCACCAAGCTGAGATGCAGTCCACTCGGCTTCGGAACAGCCCCTTTGAGTAACTCCTACTTTACACTGCGGCACGCGCTTCATCAGCTCTCTCCGCCTGTTTGCACCAGCTTGACGGTTAGAAACACGAGATTGTGACTGAGCCAGGTCTTTGCAAAGCTTGTAAGCTCGCCAACTCTTCCAGAAAATGGTGCGAAACAAACTAACTTCATCACAAGGCGTCCGGATAATAGCAACTGCGAAGTATATCTCCTGCCCGCCATGCCCTTCTCCAACGTTTGACCCTGTTTCGGGGAAACCTTTGAGGCACGTCCGTCTTCTCGGCGACTGAAAGCTCTCGGAAGAACTCCAGCCTAAATTATGCACCAATAGCGGCGAAGGTTCATTGCTGGACCACGCTGGAGCCCCGGACACTAGTGGGGTAGTGGGGAACGCTGTGACGGCAGATTTGAGGTCGGCCATTAGACAAAACCTGTCCCATTTCCCACTGTTAGGCTATCTGTACTCTCAATTGATTCTTCTCTCTCTTCTCCTGTTCTTCAGCTACATTCTACATATCACACAACATGGTTACCATTACCAAGGCCACGACGAGGGACGTCAGATTCCCTGTGAGTAAACATATTTACCCATCATCCACCCTCGACAACCGTAGCTGACACAAGCCAGACGTCCCTCGACAAGACTGGTTCCGATGCCATGAACGCTGCTGGTGACTACTCTGCCGCCTACTGCATCTTGAACACTGACTCGGAGTTCTCTGGTCACGGTATGGTAAGTCACACGATCCCTTCCCCAGCTTCCCCACATCTCAATGTTGACTCTTATTAGACTTTCACAATTGGTCGCGGCAACGAGATTGTCTGCCAGGCCATCTCTCTGCTGGCTGCTCGTGTCGAGGGTAAGAAGCTCGAGGACTTGGTCTCAAATTGGGGCCAGACCTGGAGATACCTCGTCTCGGACAGTCAGTTGAGATGGATTGGTCCCGAGAAGGGTGTCATCCACCTTGCTCTCGGTGCTGTCGTCAACGCCATCTGGGATCTGTGGGCCAAGACACTGAACAAGCCCGTCTGGAGAATCGTTGCTGAGATGTCTCCTGAGGAGTTCGTCTCATGTATTGACTTCAGATACATCACCGATGCCATCACCAAGGAGGAGGCTATCGAGATGCTGAAGAAGGAGGAGCCCGGCAAGGCCGAGCGTATCAAGCACGCCGAGGCCAACAGAGCCGTTCCTGCTTACACCACCAGTGCTGGTTGGTTGGGTTACGGCAAGGACAAGATGAAGGGTCTGCTGCAGGAGACTCTCAACGCCGGCTACAAGCACTTCAAGCTCAAGGTCGGAACCAGCGTTGCCGAGGACAAGGAGAGATTGAGCATCGCCAGAGAGGTCATTGGCTACGACAGAGGCAACTTCCTCATGGTCGACGCCAACCAGGTGAGTCTTCTCGAACCTCGCATATCAGCAATGTATACTAACCTTCCTTCTCCTAGGTCTGGTCCGTCCCAGAGGCCATCGAGTACATGAAGGAGCTCGCCGAGTTCAAGCCCTGGTTCATCGAAGAGCCCACCAGCCCCGACGACGTCTTCGGTCACAAGGCCATCCGCGAAGCCCTCAAGCCCTACAACATCGGTGTCGCTACCGGTGAGATGTGCCAGAACCGTGTCATCTTCAAGCAGCTTCTGCAACAAGGTGCCATCGATGTCTGCCAGATCGATGCCTGCCGCATGGGTGGTGTCAACGAGGTCCTTGCCGTTCTCCTCATCGCAAAGAAGTTCGGTGTACCGATCGTTCCTCACTCTGGTGGTGTCGGTCTCCCCGAATACACCCAACACTTGAGCACCATCGACTACGTTGTCGTCAGTGGTAAGCTCAGTGTCCTCGAGTACGTCGACCACTTGCACGAGCACTTCTTCAACCCCAGTGTCATCAAGGACGGTTACTACACCACCCCTACCGAGCCTGGATACAGTGTTGAGATGAAGCCTGAGAGCATGGACCAGTTCGAGTACCCTGGCAAGGAGGGTGTCAGTTGGTGGAAGAGTGAAGAGGCCAGACCTATTCTCGAGGGCGAGAGAATCTAGATGTTTGGTCCGATCTTGTGAATAGATTCCCTTTTTAACGATATATGTAATGGCAATTCAAAACGAACAATTTATCAAACACCGATATTTGAGTCAGTCCTGTGGTGCTACAGCTTCGGAGGTGGCTGGAGAAAATGCCGTTTCTCATTTTGACGCAAGTACGGTCGCTGAAGCAGGTCACCCTGTCTCCTTTGTTGAGATTCGATCCCCATGTGATAGCTCATGTATAGATCGTTCTACATGGGTTCCGCGATTTGCTCGTCCCTTCGATGCTCTCTGTCTATCGTCATGTAGTGATAGCATGATGGCATTAAACGCTTTGCACCAGTGGTGGTTACCTCTACGTGTGTTAATGTTAGGTGTCTCTTGGACGAATGACATTTGGAAAGCTTCATATTGAGATAGTCCATGAAAAGGGTCTGCTACTGGCACATGATGCATCTCAGCACTTGGCTAAGGTCTCAATACATATAGTAGATATATAGAAGAAAGATATCTGTTCGTCGTGGTCTCGTAATATCGTTGACGGTCATTACAGCACTCGTTGTTGGTATCACCCTGACATGATGACATAACTGTCGAGGGTTGCCCTCCTGTAAATCATGTCGAATCCGGCACTCCCCTTAAGTGTGCAGCATAGGCTACCATGGGCGTGATAAGAAGCACCGAATGCCATGTGTATTCACGCGGGATCCCTCACTCCTGCTCCTTGGTCATGGCAAGATAGGACGCGTTGATGGCGTGCTCTTTACGCTGATTCCAACTCTTGATGACCTCGAACAGATCCTCGGTACCAGATGGCAGCGAGATAGGGTCGATAGTGGTTTGCACTGGTGGCACCGGGCCAGAGGTTTGGTCGAGAGCTTCTTTGGATCCAAGCGACTGCGGTACCTTCTCGCGAGCTCGTGGAGTCGTCTTTGGTGGCTTGTCTGTCGCATCACGACGCGGTCGACCTTTTCGAGGCTTCGTTCGGGCGAACACGATCAACTCTTCTATCGAAGTTCTGTCGACACCGGCTTTATGTGCGCGGGAAGCCATTTGTCGAACTGCTGACTTGGAGACGCCTGTTCGTGCTTCGACATCGCTGTGTGAGGCTTTGAAGATGAGAAACATGATCAGAGCGGCTGCACGCTCCTCGTCGCTGTATTCGGATCCTCGAGGCATGTTGTATTTGTATGTATGCTTAGGGGAGTGAGGGATGCTAGTTGCTTGAGCACGGTAGTGATGGCGATCCACGAGCACGTGGCTTGAGCACGTTTGAGAAACATATCTTCAAGCAGCAAGGAAGTGCTTCAACAATTGGGGTTGTGGTCTAGTGGTATGACATCTTCTTAGCATTGCTCTTCGAGCATTACTGAGTGGAGAAGGTTCTGGGTTCGATTCCCAGCTACTCCATTTTTGCTGTTTTTGTCTGATGTGGCAGTCAGATATCAACCATGGCATCGTTTTTGCTTAGCAGAAGACGTCCATTGGTTTACTGCGTACCTATTGCAACGCGCCTGAGTGACGACGATGTGTTTGCGAGGCTTCAAGCGTTTCGCCGAAAGCAGGGTGAGTCACGGCCTCGGAACCGGGAAGCAGATAAAGATTGGCGATCGGCCGCACTAGGACATGGGCGTTGCGGGGAATTCGATTGGTCAGTGGCGATAAGTGCGATCAATGATGATGATTGCTTCTCCTTGTCTCCTGCCCCTCCTTCCTCCCTTACACCTCACCTTCGTTCATTCCACCCGAGTCGCACTTCGCTCATCGGCGCATTCTCACCATGGCTATCTCACACGATCCCGTTACCGCAGCGCCCACCGGCATCGACATCGAGGCGTGGACAGTCGAACAGGCAGCCGAGGCGCTGCAGGCATCATCCATCTCGACGCCGACCCCTCCCAGACCCCGCGCCAACGTCACGATTGAGATTCCGCTCGACGACGATGCCCTCGCTGCCGCGAATGCCATGGCCACGGCCGAGCCACGGTCAAAGCAAGAAGTACACACTGTGTATAAGAGAAGCGCGCCCGTTCGCCGCGACAGCTTGAAACGCCGCGAAGCTCTGCTCAAGGGCAAAGAGGGCAGTCGCCGAAGACAGCGATGGGAGAATGACCGCTTGCTCAGCAACCCTTACGCTCAACCTCCCCTTCCTAGTGATTGGGAGGTCCGTCCTACATACCCAATCCACAACGTACCCTATTTCCTCGCCCCGTTGTGGGATGCCGAGTACAAGGCCAAGGCTCAAGCTAAGATTACTCCACGCCGTGCCAACAATGTTGGCGACACACGAGCACACGGTTCCAAGGAGGAGCAAGCCGCGGCCAGAGTCCCTCGTGAGCTTCGCGAGAAGCTGAAGAAGAGCCGCGGTGCCAAGAACATGCTTCAAGATCTGGAAGAGGAGGTTAGAAGCTTTGTACAACAGTGGTCTTCCAAGGAGCGTCAGATGGCTGAGGACGACTTGGTAGATGGCGACAGTGAGGACGAGGAGATCGTTTTCGTTGGCCGTAATGGAGCCATGAGCGATGATCGTGAGCGGTCGAAGAGTGTTGTCAGCGATGACAGCAGCATTGCGAGCATCAGCAGTGATGACTTGGCCAAGGAGAGGATGATCCTTGAGAGTCTCGTTGATGATCGTAGCGCTGCATTCGGGTACGTAAATGCTTTTGCTCTTTATAACGACATCCTTTCGCTGACAGTAATCAGACGCTGGCTTGTACATTCCATCGCGACGTACTACGGTTTAGAGACGTGGTCAGTGACAAAGGGCAGTCCTGCTCGTCGTGAAGCCTATATCGGTCTTAAGCACAAGGCTGCTCCGGCGTTCGACGAACTCCCCCGACCTCTCTACGTCCTTGTATAGAAGGCCTTGAGTTTTGATGATTTATATGTTGATACGGCGATTACATCGGAATAGACATCCGCAGACTGTTGCTACTTTCCGAAACGAAAGCCTTTTACAGCTCGTTCTTCTACTCGCCCGTGCTTTACTCGTTTTCACCTTGGAGAGCAAAAGGAGCCTTTGTGTACCGTGAATTTCAACCTGCTACCTCAACTTAGAAGATCACGGTCGACATGCAAGAGTCTACGAACGGCACGTCTGTAGCATGGGAAGGAACCATCGAAGTGCCTGTAAGAAGGGGAAGAACGACCGATCACTCAGATGGGAAGGAGCAATCTACAACCAAGCAAGGAAGTAGCAACCAGGCCGCTCCTTCTTCACACAAATCACATGATGACAATATGGGAAGGTGCAGAATTGTAAGACGAACATCAATTCATCAAGTAACCTGTGCTAGTGATTCCTTCAAACGAGACGGAAACAGCGATACAGAACTTTTGAAGATGTTGTCGTTACATCGGTTGCATGGAGACAGATGTCCGCACACTACTACTCTTTGCAGAGATGAAGCACCCTTCAAGTTCCACGGCAGTACTCGCCAACCTCGGCGATCTTCTCAGGAAGAACGCGCTTCTTGTCCTTGGGCTCGGCCGAAGCACCTCCAACTGTCTGAGGCATAGCAGGAGCGCCACCGGAAGCTCCGTCCTCGATGTTGAAGCCCTTGTAGAGCTCCTGGAGTTCCTCAATGGTAGCCTCGTCGTTGATCTTGAGAGCATCCTGGAATCTGTTCCAGACAGCGACGTCCATGCCCTTGGCCTCCAAAGCCTTCTTCTTCTCAAGCTTCTTCTGGATCAGAGCCTTTTCGACGATGTTGACGACCCAGACATCCTTGCCGTCCAGCTTGCGGCGGTAGGGCTCGCCGTCTGAAAGCCACTCTGACTCGGTTCCAGCTTCGGCGATCTTCCAGATCTGCTGCATGTGGTTGGCCTTGACGTCCTCGCGGGTCTCGTGTCCGTCGGCGATGACGAGTGCGTACTTGTCGCCGGATGAGATGTCGTTGGTGACAGTGTCGGTCTCGTCTTCGACGCCGATGGTGGACTCCTTCTTCTGGATCTGCTCATCGGTCGATTCGTGAGCGTTTTCAGAGTCGGCGCCCTGAGGGTGTGTCAGTCATCTCAAGTTGAGATATTGTTTCCAACACAAAGACTTACGTATTTGACCGTGATGGTCGAAAGCTTCTCATGGAAGGTGTTCTTGATCTTGACGTAGTCCTCTGACTGCTTGACCGACTCGACGATGCGAGCATGAACGTCACCCTTGCTCTCGGCTGATGACTTCTTGGTGGTGATAAGATCGCCGGTCTCGTCATCCATCACTTCTTCCTCGTCAGAAGAAACCTCTCCAACGAGCTCGTCCAGGAAGGCTTCATCGTCGGATGATTCGTCCTCCACGTCAATGTAACGGACGGCTGCGACGTCGACAGGGTCGAAGGCCTCCTGTGACGAAGTTAGCGCGCGCGTATATTCTGGGATGCGCGTGATATATGCCTTGGTAGCAACTGATTGGTCTGTGGTTGCCGTCATGATTGAAAGTGTTTACGTGTGGATGATGTTGATGGAGAGAGAAGGAAGGGAGCACGTCCAGGATTTTAAAGTAGACAAGAAAGCTGCGGAATGCGGTCTTTGCTTGGTCGGGTGTTCACTATCGGTTTCCATTCAGATTGTGTTTGTGGACGTGTCAGTCGTCCTACCAACTCACCAACACTTCACTTGTAGTCCCCCTTCTTTGTGTTTAACCGTTCTTCCTTCCGTGATCTACTGATATTGATCTGATACTTACTGTCATCAATGAATGCTGTTCACTCTCACTTTGTTGCAACAACTAGTTGAAATTATATCCCACGTCTTTTTACAACATCCTGACCAGATGCTAGCATTTTATCTATGCGATTGTAAAAAATGCACAACGACTTTCGAAGATAGAGCTGGATCTGAAGAGAGAACGTCAGGTAGTCGCTCTCTTTGGATGGCGTGCTCTTAGTCTTAAATTTCGTGCATTTTGATGGGTGCATCACTGCACATTGCTGTAGTAAAAGAGTCGAGGTGGTAGAATGTAGCCATATGGGGTGGATTTGTTCAAGATTAAGTGCTCAAAGTGATTGGAGCCAATGATCCGGTCTTCGATAAGGGTGTGAGAGAGCTGGCCAGAGCTATTGCACAACGCCATATTCTTTTCAAAAGTCGTGATAGAGACCTATTCTTGACCTTGTGCAGCCTGTTCAGCCTTCTCGCGCTCTCTTCTGGCCGCCTTTTCTGCCTTTGCGCGCTTCTTCAACTCAGCACCAGACGGTTTGCCATCACTTTCTGCTGATGCTGGCTGTTGAGCTCCATCGTCCTTCTTGACATCAGGCTGTTTTTTTGGCTTCTCGGCTTTCTTAGGCTTGGTCCACGACTCAGGGGCATCCTTCAGGACAGTGCCGTTCTCGACCAAAACTCCTTGTCCGCCGGTACGGTCTTCAACCTTGCTAAAGAACTGCAGTCCAATAACACCATTCTCGTCTCCTTCGCTTAGAATGACACCGTTCTCGGACGTCCAGAACTTGACTCCAGCTTGCATGGCCTTCTTGATGTCTACGTAGACCAGAACTGATGATGAATTGCGCATACCAGAGATGACGGGTGCGGCGTTTCCATCTTTATCTTCTGACTTGAATCCTGCAGGAAGACCGGAGGCAAAATGAACATGAGTGCGAGCCATCTTCTTCAGACCACCAGTGGCCACGATTTGAGGCCATGCAGCGTGAGTAGTTCCATGTACCACTATCGAAGGCATGTTCTCCTCGGTGATAGGCGTGAGCAGGTTTTCAGATGCAATCTCCAAAGAATGGCCTTGGTTTGCACGGATCAGATAGTCTGCAGGGTCATCCGACTCGGGAAGTTGAGCAGGAATATCTGAAGTTGTAGATGTTGCTGCATCATCGGATGGCACGCCTGATTTAGACACAGCGGCAGACTTGTGAATCAAAGAGAAGCGCTGCTTATCATTCTCTGCTACGATTTGCTTGACTTCATCGAGTGTGGCCTTGAGGCCCCGGATTCTTTGGTTGTTTAGCTGCCAGTGTCAGAGTCAGAATGTGGAAGGGATGTGTGATCAAAATTGTAGCAGACTTTGTTGGAAAGCAAGCAAACAAATTCGGAAACACAGAACAGAGACCGTTTGAGACCTACCACGTCTTTGAGGTTGATGTAGCCAGCTTCATCTAATTGAAGACCTTCCTTTTCAGCACTGTGACGAAGCAATTTGCTTAGTGCCTTTGAGACTTGAACCTCTCGTGGCATGGGACCGCCGCGACCGCGTCCACCAGGCATTTTGGTTAATCTGCGAAGGATGGCTGTGGATGATAGATGTCTGAAAAACCTTGGTCTGTCCAAGTGTTTCGCGTCAGAACTCGCGAGAGTTGATAGATGTTCCAGACCAAAGTGGAAGGGTCAAAATTGTCAAAAGGTGCTTGGTCCTGGGGGAGACGTTTGGAACGTGCTTGGATGGCAACAACACTCATGGCTTGTTGCTAACGACAAAAACATGCTCAGAAATGTGTGACATGCACCATCCAAGCTTGTGAATTCGGGACTCTCTTTAGACTTCATCACTTCAAGACAACAACCCGAACAATTCACTCCTGTGTAGGAATGAGCATCCGTCCTCCGTACAGCTGTCTACTCGAGTACAACAAGCATCTCATTCGGAATCTATCTGAGGCCGCACGGAAAGCCGGAGGGACCTTGGTCCGGCATCCGTGTCTGTTAGGTTCCAGCCCGAGAAGTCGCGACTCGCGACTCACGAATCCGCGAAGTCTTAATAAATCATGACCAAGCTTTGATTAAAGAAGGAGCTGGAGAGCAAAACAAGCATGTGAAGAGGCACTAGAAGCATGTGAGAATTGAACTGTTTCGTATGCGTTACCAAAGCAGGTTGAAGTCGTACCATGTGAAAGTGCTAGAGAGATTCTGCAGAGGAGGTTCGTATTGCGTCGTATCTGGAATTAGGCGCTTTTAAGCTCCGGTGGCCGTCGATGACCTAGGGCCATCGGTCAACTAAGCAAAAAGTAAACGGGCGCAGCAGCAGAGTGCATCAGAGACCTGGCCGACGTTATCAACTATCGAATGCGCATCATACACACTCCTCGAGCCATCTCCCCGTGCTATCGCAGCTCTCGGCGCTCCCTGGTGCGCTATATCGCACCTACCTCGAATGCGCCATGAATCCTCACAATCCCCACCAACCGCAATTTTCAACAGTACCTTATGGTACCACTCCACCGGGAGGCGCGGCTCATAACCCATCTCTGCGCGTTTTCAACAATCCATACTCGGCTGGAAATTCGCCTACTCACGCAACCTTCCAACAGGCCGCAGCTTATCTAGACGGGAACTACGACGATGATGGTGACGGACAGGACGACCGCGGCAATGACCACGACCACGATAATGATCAGGGCCAGGGCGACCCAAAGCGCCGTCGCATAGCACGAGCTTGCGACATGTGTCGAAAGAAAAAGATCAAGTGTGACGGCAAGATGCCAAAGTGCTCGCATTGCCAAAACTACAAGACTGAGTGCATCTTCACTCAGGTGGAAAAGAAGCGTCAACCCCCCAAAGGCGCCAAATACATTGAGGGGTTAGAGAACAGACTTGCTCGTATGGAAGGGTTGCTCAAGATGTCAGGACTGCTAGGCGAGGATGACGGCGGCAAGACAGATCTAGGGACGCTGGAGAAGCGTTTGGCAGATAGACAAGCTGCCGGCTCATCGTTTGCATCGCCAATCTCACCACATGTCGCTGGAGACGGTTCCACTTCTGCTCATCCGACTCCGCCTACTGGACTCACCAGTCCTCAATCGGGCGGTCCTCTTCAGGACGGCCAAGCTCAATCATCAGAGGACAAGGCCGCTGAAGGATTGGCCGATCAAATGTGCTCGCTGGTCACGAACAATGCTGGTGAAACACGTTATATTGGCTCTTCGTCTGGATTTTCAATCTTCTCGCCCAAGGGTATCCAGTGGGTAAACGAAAAGACTGGCGATTCCTCGTTCCGCGACATGATATCGCAAGCAGCGACCGACGACCGAGCATGGGCTGTCTGGAAGCCAGAAATCTTTGACGACATTTTCTCCCGCAAAATTTACAAGCCTTTACCTCCCAAACCCGAAGCTCTTGCTTTACTACGAGACTTTTTCGAAAATTTCAACTGTGTGTTTCCCCTGTTTCATGAACCCACCTTCATGCATTTGGTCGACAAACACTATTCGCTTGATCCATATGAAGGCTCAGGATGGTGGGCTAGCTTGAACGTAGCACTCGCAATCTCTCACAGGCTTCGTATCATGGGTGAGGATGATGCGCGGAAAGAGGACGCAAAGGCTTGGGGTTATCTGAAAAATGCCCTGGCTGTTTTTTCCGAATTGACCATGAGGAACAATGACCTGCTGAGTGTTCAAGCTCTATTGGGTATGGCCCTTTTCATGCAAGGCACGCCAAATCCACAACCGGGATTCTTCCTTGTCGCTGCAGCCCTCAGACTGGCACATAGTATTGGCCTTCACAAGCGCGGGTCTGATTTCAATCTCAACGAAGTCGAGTCTGAGCAACGGAAACGCGTATTCTGGATAGGATATCTGATGGATAAAGACATAGGCCTACGATCAGGAAGACCCCCCATCCAGGATGACGACGACATGAACGTTGAACTTCCCAGTGAGAATCCACCGGACAATATTGGCGTCGTGTCAATTGAGAACGGCAAGAGCAAAGTCAATCTCTTCCGCATCCAATGCGTTTTCGCCATGATCCAGTCGAAGGTCTACAAACTACTCTACTCGGTCAAGGCCGCTCGTCAAACTGATGGCGAGTTATTGAATACCATTGGAGACTTGGATCAAGAACTTGAAGAGTGGAAAGATTCTATTCCTATCGAGTTTCGTCCTGAGCATGAAATTAAAATGGTTGGCCAATCACCACTAGTTTTGCACATTGTCGTTATGCATTTTGCTTACTACAACTGCCTTACTACCATCCATCGAATGTCGGTGCATCACGGCTATTGGACATCGCGCTTGTCAAATTACGCCATTGCTGGTTTGAATGCGCGACCACTCAATCCTCGTGTCTTCATGTCGGCGGCGTTGTGCGTGAATGCTGCACGAACGTCTATCTCGCTTGTCAAGTACATTCCTAGTCAAGACCACGCTTGTGTCTGGTAAGTTGATTGCATGAACGACGTGTGAACAATTGGTGCTAACATAGTTTTTAGGCTTCTTGTGTACTACCCTGTGTCTGCGCTCGTCACATTGTTCGCCAACATCCTGCAAAACCCTCAAGATGCTAGAGCCCGCTCCGACCTTAAGCTCATGAACTCGATGACCGAGTTCCTACAGATGCTATGCAATGAAGACGGCAATGTCCATTGTCGTAGGATGGCTTCGATTTGTAAAGAGTTCGAACGCATCGCGAGGGTAGTCCTTGACAAGGCCGAGAGAGACATCAAAGGCAGAGGCAAGAGAAAGGCCCGAGACAGCGATTCTGCCGGCCCATCTACGCAATCGGCATCTTCAGATCGTCGCTCGGCATCACAACCGGTTCAGGCACAGCAAACACCAAACCTGTCCACCTCTACGCTTCCTGCAGGACGCAAAACAACAGCGTCACCTTCGGTTCGCGCAGATGGCCATATGCAGCACCAGCCGTTCCACCCCTCACCAATGGGTCAGATGTCCTTCTCAACCTCAGCGCAGACCTCGCCTTTCCAGGCAACCGCTATGCCACCGGAACCATGGATGCAAACCGTACCTCCAGGGCCTGAAAACATGTTTGCACAACCCGACAATCGATTCCCACCCACCTCTTTTCCTCAAGAAAACTTCGATATGCAAGGCTATGGCGGTGGTCTAGGTCAGATCGGTGGCGACTTAGGAGGAAGTTTCCAACAACCGTTTGTACCGCAGGATTTATGGCAGATGCCTATGACTTTGGAGTGGGACTGGGCCGATTTCTTTGGAACGGGGCCGGGATTTGATCTCAACGATCCTACCCAAGGTGGACCGCATGGTGGGCAATAGAGGGTGTGCAATTCATCAAGGGGTGTCTGGGATTTATGTATAATTATTCGTGTTCGACTGGCACGTCGTAAGCCTGGGGGAGTCTGGTGTTGTGAAGAGGACTCAACTCTCAATCTCCCAAATCATTTCGCATGTCAAGAACGTGCTGCAAACACAAAATATCCTCAGCTCTTCACCGCGTTTTGGTGAATCCCATGGACGTTGCTCTGGCTCAATGGTCTGTGAAAACAACTTCCTCGGTATGACGGAGCTGAAGATGCAAGGCTGGGCTTCCAAGTTTCTGTCCCGTCTCTTGAAAACGGTGTTTTATATGCACAAAAGCATATCCCAGATCTAGACAATTATGCACCTTTGAAGGCAGAAACAGTGAGTTCTGATTCGTCGATCTTTAGCAGTAGGCGTATATTTTGGTAGGTTCCTTCCTGCATCTCGATTTTGCATGTGACAGTGAGTGGGGAAGCTTGGAGCAAGCAAGGGCAGTGACGCGCATCGTCTCAATTGCTCAAATACCCGTCTCCAGTCCTCAGCAACTTGTGTTCGATCACACGACAGGAAAACTACGCATCAAAAATCAACATGAACTCAATTCCCATTTCGGCCACCAGGCCTTCAACCAGCATCCGCGTTGCCCAGGTCGTTGGCCTTACTGCTTCGGCATACCTCGCTGGTAAGTTTTAGCTTGATACTTCGAACAAAGCTTTCTAAACGTCAATCATCAAGGTTCCATTGGAAGCATCAGCTGGCAGAGCGTCCCTGCATTGATGGATGCGCCCGCTCCTCTTTTGGCAAAGCAGTGGAAGAAGATCTTCGACCAGGGCAAGGTTGCAGCTCCCCCAATGGCTGTCATCTCAGCTGCCATCTTCGGTGGTCTCGCATACAGAGGTGAGTTGAAGCATGTGCTTGTTGGACATCGAGTAGGTATTGACCTTATCAGAACCTGTCGGATCATCCAACTTCAACCTCTACACGGCTGCCGCTCTCCTCGTTCCCAGCATCGTACCCTACACCGTCTTCCTCATGTCGACTGTCAACAGCAAGCTTCAGGAGAAGGCTTCGTCCCTGGCCAGCGCTTCTCTCACCGACACAGCTGTCGAGTCTGGCGCAGCCGAAGGCGAGACCGCACACGAGCTCCTTGAGAAATGGGCCACACTCAACCTCGGTCGCTCGCTACTTCCTCTCATCGGTACTCTGGCAGCTGGATGGGCCATCGTCGACAAGTTCGAGGTTCTTGGTCTCGGCGCAAGCTTGAAGCTCGGTGCCGACCGTATGGGTTAGAAGAGAACAGCCGAAGGAGGTGTGCATGACCAGACAAGGAGAGACTTGAGGTCATGTGAGATACTTGCAGCGATTATTCACGACAGGCATGATAAGAATCAAGATAGGCATATCAGTAGCCAACGAACAACTCAAGAAGAGTTTTGCTTTATCTTCTGGTTGCCATCCCCAGCAGTCGCGTGTCGTGTCTGATACCACGCTCCAGTCCGGAGTGCTTCTGTAGCGCGGCCATCACCGGGAGAATCACCACGCCCATCTAATACCTCTGTAAACTTACCTCTGATCAACTCAGAGTACCTTTGAGACCTGGATATGGAGGCAAACACTAGACAATGTGACTCTCTATGGAAGGCCTTGACCATGTCAAAGTTGTGTCGTTAGATAGTCATTTACGACAGAGAAACATAGATGAGTATCGCAGAGAGGAATAGGCACTGTTTGATCACGCCTATTGCCAAGAGATAGGCGCTCAAGACTAGCACATGTTTCGAGGTGAGAAGTGGAGTCTGAGGCAGATGTTGAAAACCAAAAACAGCAGTGCCAACGCGGCAAGGCTGTCTCCCGGTGTGGGGGCCGCCATCGGGCCGGGAGTGGGCTTGTCAGCCGCTGCAAATGCCAACCTGTCGCAGCTTCCTCGAGGAGATAACATCTTCTCTGACTGATGCTTGAGCTGTGATCGCTAACATGTCGTGCTTTCAAATGATAAGATGCAACATCTATCATCCTCGGGTCCACAGAACGCGTCCATCACGCAACGGACAGACATACGGCGTTCAACGAGGGCTCAAACACAGCCCCGCCGAGACCTTGTCCCCCGCTTCCAGATTGGAGCGATAAGAGGGTTCAGCCTTGGCCAAAAATCGCTCGGACAAGAGCTCGAGTCGACGACGGACGGACAAATCGAGTACGTACCCTGACCGTCCAGTTCCTCTTGACCTGACCTTTTGACCTTTTGACCTCTTGACCTTTGTGCTTCCTCGTCCTTTGCTGTCATCTGCATGCCTCCGTCCACTCGTTGATCGATCGGTATCTTTTGTCCAGTCGCGTGCACATCCCCCGCCTTGCATCTTCGGTACTCCACCTTTTTACAGCCCGCGGATAACAGCCCTTATCCCCATCGAACTTTTTTGGACCATCGACCTCTCTGGAAGGGTGTTGATTCAACTCTAGAGTTCTACTTGACAGTTCTTCTCTATAGACAACATGGCCCATATCTCTGCCGAGTCTGTGGTCCTGGAGACCACAGTTGCTGAGCAGTCAGCTGCCGTTTCCCCGGCTGTGCCCATCCCGGTACAAAAGGTCAAGGGCAAGAAGAGGTTCATACAAAGCCTGCAACGCATGTCTTCGTCCCCATCTCTTGCAAAGATGGGCAGGACACACTCTTCAGGATACCGAATTGGAGGAAAGGCCTCGGCTTCATGCATATCACTCTCTTCAGGAACATCTTCATATGGCTCTTACGGGAACTCGCTGGCTTCCGAACTCTCTGCTGGATACTCAACAGCCCCGAGTTCGGCCATGAACACTCCTGGTATCCCATTCCCTTCGTTCGACGACAAGGCACGCTCCCGCAACCTCAGCTCTGTGCCCATTCCTGATTTTAGGACCACCACAAGAATCACAGAAGAAGAAGACTACTTCTCCATACCCGTACAGAAGCCTGTACAGAAGCAAAGGTCTTCGTTCAACTTCTGGAAAGATCTACCATCTGAGCTGGCCATGGAAATTCTCTCCTATCTTGAGCCCAGAGAGGTTGTCAGGTGTTCGGCTGTTTCGAAACAATGGCACAACAAATGTTTTGATGGTCAGCTCTGGTCTATCCTCGATACCTCCGATTTCTATCGCGACATTCCTGCAAATGCCCTGATCAACATTGTCACTTCGGCTGGTCCGTTCGTTCGCGATCTCAATCTTAGAGGCTGTGTACAGCTTAGAGAGAAGTGGCATTCTCAAGGTCTTTCCGAAGCTTGCCGCAATCTCGAGAACTTCTCACTGGAAGGGTGCCGCATCGAGAAGACTGCAATCCATTGCTTCTTGTTGCAGAATCCCAGGCTCGTTTACATCAATCTCTCAGGCCTCGCTGCTGCTACAAATTCGGCAATGAAAGTCATTGCTGACAACTGTCCCAAGCTTGAACACCTCAACGTCTCTTGGTGCAACAATGTCGATACGAGAGGGCTGAGGAAGGTGGTCGAGGCATGCCCCGATTTGAGAGATCTGCGTGCTGGCGAAGTGCACGGCTGGGACGACATCGATTTTATGCAAATCCTTTTCGAACGCAATTCACTTGAGCGGTTGATCTTGATGAATTGCGACTCGCTGAATGACGAATCGCTGACCGTCTTGATGGAAGGACAAGACAGTGAGATGGATTATCTGACCGGCAGACGTATCGTCCCAGCTCGAAAGCTCAAGCATCTTGATCTCACTCGATGCCGTGGCATTAGCCACAAAGGCTTGGAAACTTGTGTTGACAGGCTTCCGGACATGGAGGGTCTGCAGTTGAACAAATGCCATAGCATTACTGATGACGTTCTCACATCTATGCTAAACGGCATGCCCAAGCTTACTCATCTGGATCTGGAAGAGCTTACAGAACTGTCCAATACTGTATTACAGTCACTCGCCAATGCGCCCTGTGCGAAGGCTTTGCGACACATCTCCATCTCATACTGCGAGAACCTTGGCGATGTGGGCATGCTGCCTGTACTTAAGAATTGCACAAACCTTGAGAGTCTCGACATGGACAACACGCGCGTCTCCGATCTGTCTCTTGCCGAAGCTGCCGCAATGGTGCGTGCCCGAGCGACTCGCATTACACAGCCCAAGCAGCGACCTGCCGTTGGTCTTCGCCTTGCTGCATACGATTGTCAGAATGTGACCTGGACCGGTATTCGTGAGGTACTATGGCGGAATGCAGAAGTGTTCCGTAAGATTGTGAAGCCCACACAAATAACCTCATCTGGATCAGACGAGTCCTCAGTCTCATCTGGACCTCCTCAACCACAGACAGTCCGCACGTACCCTACCGAAATCATCCAGCTCAAGTGCTTCTACAACTACCAGCCCACCGTTGAAGAGCACACCAAGCGTGTGCTGCGAGCCGACTTTGCAGCCGCCACACGTCTTGAGCGCAAATGGGCCGAGTTCATGATCGCGCAGGAGGAGGCTGGTGCCAGTGGTGCTGGTGCTCGCAGACGCCGCCGTCGTGCTCGCGAAGCTCAAATGATGCACGCAGATGAAGAGGACGGCGGTGTCAACGGCGGAGGTGCCGGTGTTGGTGGAGGACGCAGACGCAGAGCCAGAAGTGGTGGTTGTGCCGTCATGTGAAGCATTACTGGATCGGTCTTTCCCTTTTGTTTGTTCTTTCCGTCATTCAAGCGTTTCATTTGGGTTTTGGGTTGGATCAAGGATGGTTGGCGTATAGAGTTGGGATCGTAAGATGCTCTCTCCATTTTTTTGCATTTTCGAGCAATCGCCAGGCAAGGACCTGTGCTGGTGCTTCCTTCTCCATCATGATGGTCTTCAGAACATTTTACATTCAAGAATGTAAATCTTTTCACATACCCTGCTTCCCTGTGTAACTCGTATCTCTCCCACTCTTTCTTTCTTGGTCGAATGCCTGGTCGGTAAGACATAAAAGAGTATTCTCGATGTAAAGCAGAGTCTCTACTCGATGAACGTAGCTTCTGATCTGCTGTCTACAGTTCTCACTCGTTCAAGATGATGATGATCAATGAACATCAGCTATAGCAGTATACATAAATCGTATCAAGTACATCTTGTCTGAAGCACGGGCTAATCGAGTTCAACTGACGAATATTGAAACGAGGAACACATGAGGAGTTTTCAAGCAAAAGGGTGTCATCAGACTACAAGCAAGGCGTCTGATCCAAATCAGAGTACGAGAGGCAAGAGCATCTGAACGGAAGTCCCGCAAGAAAGATAGGAGACTGATCCCTTGAGGCTATGAGTATTGTCAAGCTGTCAGGATGAAAGAAGATGGCGGATGGCACGAGGATGAAAAGTGCAATCGTGAAATTCGATGAAGGAGCAAACGTAAGACAATGACAAAGAGTGACTACGCAAGATGAGGTAGGTGCAACTAGAGAATACCGGAAAGAGCGACTCGAAGAAGAAACGACCGAATGTGAAAGGGAAGTGACGATCGCATCAAGGACGAACGTCGATCTGTTGAATGAGAAGAAGCAACGGAGCATCAAGAAACACAGATGTATCTATCTCTACACTTGATACTTTATGCATAGGCAGCAAAGACAATAAGATATTGGGTGTATCAAAAAGAGGTATACTGAAACAAAAAGAGCACCGAGGCAAGGAGTCCATCCTCGTGAATCAAGCCATTTTCTTTAGCCCTCCATGCATTGCTTTATTCCAGGCAATTTAGATGTTTGTTTCGTGCTTTCCTCCACTGTATCACATCCTTCCTGCTTTGCTTCCATAAAAGAAATGTCTGCCGTCATCATTGGTATTCGGGGGTTTTCGTGTTTGCACCGAGGAAAGAGTTAAGGGAAAGAAATAAAAATATCAATGCATCCAACCTAGTGAAAGAAAAGGACAAGGGAATCATAAAAAGAATATCAAAAAGACACAAACGAAAGTAAGGGAGATAAGAAGATTGGAGGAGAGAGGCCAACACGGATGTGGCTTTCATCAATCATCCTCAGGGTCGACGTGTGTGCACCACGGGTGGTCGAGAACGGCCTGGATGCCGATACGTCTCTCGACATCACGGTCCAGCATCTTGCGAATCAGGTCGATGCAGTCCTCGCTCATGACATATGGTACTCGTAGGTCGTGGTCCATGATCTCGTCAATACTGTAGAATGGGTTCTCCTTGTACACAATAGTGTAGAGCAGAATACCGAGAGCCCACACGTCCTGCTCTTTACCTCGGTAAGGGCTGCCGCGCAATACTTCAGGCGCAGCATAGTCGATAGTTCCGACGAACACATCAAAGGGTCCAGACTTGATGTATGCTGCACTGCCAAAGTCGACAAGCTTGACTGCACCATCACCATCGAGGATGACATTCTCGTCCTTGATGTCTCGATGCACAACCTTGGCCTTAATATGTAGGTGGTGCAGAGCATTGGCGACCTGGACGAAGATTTTTCTGCATTCCTTCTCCTCCATGTTCACACGAAGTTCAATGTAGTCAAACAAGTCCATGCCCGGCAGACCATGCGGAATCATCTCAATGTAGTAATTGATGTCGTCTTCAAAGAAGTCGGCCATCTCGACAATGTTTGGGTGTTGCAGGTCATCTCGTCGCAAGTAGTCCAGAACGTGAATTTCCAACGGTACCGTGCCGAGACGTCGGTCCCTAGTCCATGTGTCGACCAGAATGCGTCTTTTGGTGACATATTTGATACACATCTTTTGTGCATTAGCCTTCTTGTATCTCGCGAGTTTGACTTGGCCATATGCTCCTTGACCCATCTCCTCCAGGATGAGGAAATCAGCGATGGTCTTCTTCTTGATGACAGTTGCGCCAGCTTCAATGGCAGCGGGTGAAGGGTGTTCGAAGGGCTCACTTGTGAGCAATGGCGTGCCAGATGAAAGTGATTGAGTCGGCGAATGTTGCAGTTGCTGAGTTATGAGCGAAGGAGTGTCGGCCTTTTTATTATTCTCGCTACCCTTATCACTGTTCGAGTCTTCGCTGTCCTGATCTGCGCTGGGCGCAGGCTGACTTGGGGGAGTGACTGGTCTTGAGGCCACATTGACGACGGGACCGACGCCATGGTTGACAGCGTGTAGTTGTCTCGAATATGTAATCCACAAAGCATAGACAACTTCAGATGCAGGCAATGAGTCAGGGTCTATGCGGTTGTGTTCCGGGATGCTGTCAAAGCTGTGGCGGTCACTCTTCACAACACGCATCTGAACATCAATCATAATGTCAGAACCGTCTCTGTGTTTGGCAGGTAGGCCACTGGGCTTGAGGAAAATGGAAGCGGCATCTGCACGGCCTTCGCGGAGAGCAAGAAGAGCGCGAGCTTTTCTGAAACTGTGCTCTGGAATGACGAGACCATCAACCAAACGAATCTTGTCCTCATCGGTCAGTAGGTGAAGTATGCTATCGAAGTATGGTATCAGCTCAGTGATAGGGAGGCCATCGGGGCTGTCGTGGCCAAAGAGAGAAGCGGAGAAGACGTTGTTCGAGCTGGCAATCTTTAACGTGTCCGGGTTGAGAACAAGAATGCCAGCGATATGAGGGAAGCTAGAGATGCGGAGAGTCGGTTGGCCAGAGAGTTGATCGACGGTGACAGGAACACTGATGCTGTTTGCGGTGCGAGCAGTGTAACGGCGTAGCGAGGCAATTTGATCGAAATCCAGCATACCAGTATTTGTGCCTGCCAATTTTGGTAGTTCAGGGACCAGTTTCCTAATATCTGTGCCTCTGCGCACTCTTTCAAGACCCCAAATGGCATCCAAGGCGCCGGCACCCTTCTCGATGCAGCCAATCTCGTCCACAGTGATATACGCGACATCCTCGGCAATCTCTTCAAGCACCCAGATCAGGCCGCTCTGTTTCTCTTTGACCCAAAGACTGGCCGAACCGATATCACCGTTGCGCTTCTGAATGGGGACGACATCACCACACAAGAGCACACCACGTGATTTCTGCGATGGATTAGAGACAGCACGACGAGTGGTCGAAGCCGAGTCGATGCCATTGACTGTTTTGGAACGCCTGCTCTGATAAGTTTGGCGTGCAGGAGGTTTGCTCAGGAGCTTGGCCGTCACACCGCTACCTTTTGCCAGAGCTGATGATGAAGGGCTGTGGTTGGGGGACTTGTTGTTCTGGTTGTACAGATCCGAGTCGGGATGTCTCAATTTGTTCTCGAGCCACTTGCGACGCTCTGGACGGATGACCTCCATGATACCCATTTTACGCACCTCGGCGCGTGTAACGCCAAAAACCAGGCATGCCAGATCGTTCGCAGCTGTAATGGTCCAGGGAGCGCGAGCATCCGTAGTGAAAATGGCCTGGGCGGCAGCAGATTGTCTGCCATGACCGTGACCGTGGCCATGAGAAGCGGAACCAGCGACGGGTAGCGAAGTTGTCGATTTGGACGTGTGCAGTGCCGAGGGCACATGGCTGGGAGTGAGAGCCTCTGCACGACGAGGCACATCGGCAGCGTGATACGGCTTTGCTAGAGCATCTGCGAGACGGTGTTGCAGACTCAGGCCGCTCGTATCCGTGTAGGTACGCTTCAACGAGATGCGCTTCGGCTCGGGGTGTAGTGAATCCCTCTCTTCCGACAACTTGCCCGACTTGAAGGATTTCGGCGATGTGGGCGACATGACCAGTCCGTCGTCAAAGTCCTTTGGGCTCTCGCTCAAAGGAGCAAAGCTCTTTTCAAAGATGTTTTCAGCCGACGGATCGGCGGGACCGCTCAGAGGAGCTCCTATGATGCCCAGACCCGGTGCTTGCAACGAGTTGTTGTCGGGACCTAGCAGGTTTGCACGCTGGAGCAATTCCATCATGCTCTGGGCTTCTTGGTCTCCGGTGATTTTTGCTTGGGCGTTCAGGATGGCGGGATTTGCAGCGCCCCACCCCGGTCTGTCTTTGAGAAAGTCCACCGACCTCTTAAGTATCATCTGGCGGTTATGTAGCGATGTCTCGGACTGGTGGGCGAAAGAGAAGGAATGTAACGACTCGGATGGGAATCTACTGAGGTCCTCGCCAAAGGGCAGGGTCGGTGATGAAGGGCCCGAGGGCAACGAGGCGGGCAATGGCTGCGAGGGTAGATTCAGGTTCAGCGAGGGCGAGCGCGATGTCTGCAGTTGGGGAGAGGTGGGTTGACGAGCGTGGGATTGCCTGATACGACGCAGGCCACTTTCACGTTCCGGCAGGGTCGGTGACCTTTGCTGAAGGTTAGCGCGTGCATGGCGACCATGTGGCTATACAAAGTCCTGACCTGGTCATGCTGCGCAGGTCGGCAGTCTCGAGGGCCGCTGCATCGAACGACATTCTCGGGCGCTGTGTTTCGGCTGACATGGAACCGCGCGCTGGCATGGACAAGAGACTACCTGTACTCTGGATACGCGACAAGATGCGGAGCTCTTCATCATGCTGGACGGGCGATGGTTGGAAGCCTTCAGCGCGGTCAGATGGCGCATCTGAGAGTTTTGATCCGATGGACTTGCCATTATTATTGCATACCGGCGAACTCATGCTCGAGCCGCCACAGGCTCAAGACTCCAGGATAGACAAGGAGTAACGAGAAACGAGACTGACAAGAGTCAGAAGCACAATTCGCTCGTCGGCACTCGTCGAAGAATCAGCGGAGCGTCAACAACAGAGACCAATGTGACCTGCGGCTGCGGGCTCGTGCTTGCAGGTAGGCCACAAAGTGGCTGCGGTCCAGAGTCGAAATCTCGGATGAATCGATGCGCAACAAAGCTTCCTAGCCTGAAAACACTTCCGCAATGAAATCAACGATGATGCGTGCTCAACAAGGCCTGTCAAAAGGAACGAAGAAGGTGTGATATGCCCGTGTACGTCAACGAGTCGCTACTTGTCAAAGTCCATGATACAAACCCTCTTTTCCCCTTTCATGTGGGGGTTCTCTTTCCAAAATGCCCAGATGCAAACGTTCCGAGGGTTCAAACGCTTTCAAAACAGCCGTTGATCACCACGCGCCCTCTGTCTCATATCTTTGACCACAGTTGCTTACACGTACATCACTGCTTGGCCAGCTTCTGCCTCTTAGGCGACTATCCAATCTGCCTTCCAGATCGCTTGCGTACCGCTAACATGCATCTATCGGCCGAAGAATTTCATGCAAACCGAGGGTTGCAGATGTGACATCTACCGGCATCCACCTCAAGTCATGACAAATTGACCACCATTCATTCGTACAGCAGGGTAGATGACGAGCAGGATCCCATAAACGGCTGGCATCTTATTCCAATATCTCAGTGGTCGAAATATGTTTATCAATAAAAGCTGTGGGAAGTCACGATTGTGGTACAGCTTTGTTGCGTGTACGGGTATCTTCACGTTAAACTCCTGCCAAAAGCAATCCCCGACGTGCAACGACGTCGGCCGCATTACCCGCATTTGCTTCTTTCCTTCCTTATTCCATGCAACCTCAGACCGTCATCACCTATTAGCTCTTGCGCCGGGCACATACTTGTCGACCGACTGTTCCGCCTCTCGTCAGCAATCATTCAGTTTTCATCTTCTCGACAACGACACTCACCGCTTTCAAGATGTTGATACCCCGCCTGGTCCTGATATAGACATCTCTGTACATGTCCAAGCTCTCATGGATCACGTCGCCTTTAGTTGTAGTACCAGCGCATATCGCTCTCATCTTGTTTTCCATCTATCCCGCCATCAGTGATAGTCCCTGCTTGATTGATGGTGAACTTACCTCTTTTCTGAGAAATGGCTTGCTCAGATTCATCTCGAATCCCATGTCCTCGTAGCCTTTGACGAGGGCTACTCCGAGTGTAGTTGGGATGAACTCTTGTACACCACCTTGTTGACCTCCACCGCGTCCGCCTGCTCCACCGCCTCGACCGCCCCGTGCGCCGCGTCCTCTGCCTCGACCTCGACCTCGTCCTCTGCCTCCGCCTCTTTCATCGTCTGATTCGACGGCCGGTGCTTCGCCTTCCTCTCTTTCATCTCCTTCTTCGGCGGGCGCTCTCTGCGCTTTTGGTCGGGTCATCACATACTCACGTTCTTTGATTTTGGCGATGTGCTCGGCCATTGTTGCGTCAGTACCAATGCCGTTTGCATCCATGAGTGCGATGAGATCCGGCTCGGTAAGGAATCCAGGTGGGCTAGTCTTTCCTTCTGTCATCCTGGCCTCGGTTGGCTCGAATGTTTCTCCGACCTGGAATTGAGGCAGTTGCTGCGTGCTGGTCCATTTATCGTAAGGGTAAACATCCAAGTAATTCCTCGCGAGCACTGATAGTCCTGAGGCGTTGAAGATTTCGGACCCGTAGAGGATACTAACCTCGTCACGAGAACCTTTGGCATCCTCACTACAGCAAGCAAGGAATCGTCTGACCACGAACTCGTAAACTTTGCGTTCGTCCTGTCCGCCGAGTGCGGAAGGAAGAACGAAATTGACTGGATGAATTGGAGGATGCGCCTTATCGTTGTTGCGTCCCTGCCTTGGCTGGTTGAATCCTCCATTCACAAGACTGCAAATCGTCAGTACGCGTTTGACTAGTTGGGCATGAGAATGATACTTCTGAGCAAATGGTCCCCAGATGGGCGATTGTGTTTGCTTTTGAACTAGAGCTCGCAGGTCCATGCCTTTGTCAAATTGATCTGTCTCGGTTCTTGGGTAGCTGATCCACCCTTTAGTGTAAAGATCTTCTGCAATCTTCATGACTCTTTGACTGTCCATTCGTAAGAACCTGCTACCCATTTTCTGCAGCTCAACAGTCGTGAGTGGCAATGGCTTCCACTTGCTAGCGGGCTTGGTCTGTACTTTGATGACTTTGGCGTATTTGGCCGTCAAGCATCGCTCGAATAGAATGATTACGGCCATTCGATCAAAAAGGTTGATACGAGACCATCTGAAATTGACGGTAATGTCTTCTTTGAGGTGCGTGACTTTGATAGCCCAGTAAGGCTCTGGGACGAAGTTCTTGACCATAAAATACCGGTCGACTACAAAGCCGAGTGTAGGAAATTGACAGCTGCCGTAGCTGATAACTTTCCTCTCATCTTGCGCAAAAACGCCGCGACCCTTGAGGTATTCGACGATTTCAATTGTCTGCCAGCGTGTGAAACTGGCACCGATACGAAGATCAAGCTCAATTCTTGCAGCAACGGCATTGGCTTGGTTTTCGTCCAACGGGATGGGATTACGAGCAGCCTGCAGGATGTGGGCCCTTTCGATATTGGAGAATCTGGCACGTACGATCTTTCCAGGCTGTCGCAACCGAGCATTGGTACTCAGAGCGACATCTCTGATTTCACTGCCGATGTGTTCGCCTTCGCGGTCGCAATCGGTCCAGATGAACAATATGGACACACCTCGGGCTTGTGTCTCGATGTTCGCAGCAATACCTTTCCTTTCTTCATCAACGTATGTCACGATAGGCGCGTCAAAGAGATGCTCTGGATCGCAAGACTTCCATGGTCGGAAATTCGGTGTAAAGTCTGTACTCTGAAGATGGCCAGCCACACTTGTCATGACAACTTCGCAAGGGCCCCACGTAGGGAAGTTGTATGAGAAGTTGTAGTTTTTGAGCCATGGCGTGCGAGTATTGGACTGTGAATCAAGTCAGTAAGTTGAATAGATATAGTGGCGGAATGCGGGAAGGCATACAACTCGATGTGAGCCACCAGAGAGATGCCCAGCCACAGCTCTAGCGATTGAAGGCTTTTCTGCCACACAGAGGACTTTGGTCACCATCTCTGTGGGCACTCGTGACTCAATCAGACCATGGTGTTGTAGATGATCGAGTCCTCAAGTCACAAGCAAAAAGTCGAGACGCGTGGAGAAGGCGGAAGACGCGCCGCTGCCTGATCGGGAAAAGATGACTTGCGGCACGGTCCGCTCGCTGGACCCTCTCTTCTGCTTGGCGATGACGACTTGATGTGTTCGCAGATCGCGGTTTCCTTGTCTGTTGCTTTTGAGCATCCCACGCTTCTTGAATCCACGTTTCTACTATTCACACAGCAGATCGACCCTCACAACGACAAGATGCTGCTTCCTCCACCAGTCGGTTCGGCGCTGCCTATCGTCAAAACGCTCGCAGATTGCGTAGACTTCAGCAAGACAGTGACGCCCTTTGTCGACCAGCTCATCGCACTTCCCTCGCAGCTCGTTCAGGCAGGCGCAGACACAGAAGCCCTCAAGCATCTGTACTTGTCCACCAACCCTCTGATCTCAGGTTTCGCATTTGCGCTGGTCATTACACCCATCTTCTTGATCGTGTCTGAGATCAACAAGAACTATTCGCAAGTCGATCGCTGCTGGAGTCTGTTGCCTACTGTCTACAACCTTCACTACGATGTTTGGGCCCGCCTCAACGGTCTACCTACGCAGAGACTCGACAATGTCCTGGCTTTCAGTGTCTGTTGGTCTATCCGTCTGACCTTCAACTACTGGCGCAGAGGTGGCTACAGCATTGGCTCGGAAGATTACCGATGGGAGACAGTCCGCAGCTGGGTCAATCGTCCACTCTTCTTCATCTTCAACATCCTCTTCATTTGCATTGCCCAGAGCGTTTTGCTCTTCACCGTCACCACTCCCACCTACGTCCTGATGCTCGCATCTCGCGTCTCCGGCCAGAACATGAACACTACCGATATCATCTTCGCCCGCGTTCTCATGGCCCTTGTTCTGCTCGAGTTTTTCGCCGACGGGTCGCAATGGAACTTCCACAAGGCCAAGCACGCTTACCAAAAGACGGCAAAGGTCCCCGCTGGTTGGACACGCGAGGACCTCGAGCCAGGCTTCAACACTACTGGTCTATTCCGCTATTCTAGACACCCCAACTTCCTTGGCGAGCAGCTCATCTGGGTCACTTTGTACCAATGGGGTTGTGTCGAGACATCGTCTCTCTACAACTGGACTGGTGTCGGCGCCATGTCTTACCTGATCCTCTTCCAGTCCAGCACTTGGCTCACCGAGAAGTTGAGCGCCGAGAAATATCCCGAATACAAGATCTACCAGCAAAGAGTAGGAAAGTTCCTGCCCAAGCTGACTGGTCCTGGCTGGGGTGAATACTTGGAGGCACAGAAGAAGGCTCCTAAGAAGAAGTAAAAACAATCCTCAAACAGCGAGATGGCTGAAATGTAGAGACATTCGTGTACCGAGACCAAGGCACTATACATAGCCCTGGCCGTCAAGCTTTCATACACAACACCTTACGAGTTGAAGCATAATGAAAAGACATGATTCCAATTCTAACCATCGTCATGTCTACTTCCTATTTGCCCTTGACGCCTTCTTGGGCCTCGGCCTTTGCCTTCTCTTTCTCCCTTCCTGCCTTCTTTTCCTCTTCCAACGCGCCGAGATCGAACTCCTCCTCGACAGGGTCTTGCTCAAAAAGGACCTCCTTCTTGACCTGCTTCTTCCTGTCTTTTCCTCTCTTGCTGTCTTTCTTTTTCTCCGGGCTCCCTGCCCTAGCGTCATCCTCATCTCCAAACAAGAAACCTTTGCTTCGGCGCCGTATATCCGATGGTGCTAGCGCTTTTGCTTGAGCGAAATTACTTGCGCTGGTCTCTGGAGATTGTCCAAGCATCCAGGAGAACGATGACTGTGCTAACGTTGGCCTTGGTGTATGGAAGTCGAGTGGAATGTCGGTTGTCTTTGTCGCCTTCGCTGGCGCAGCATCTTTGTGCTGCTGCGTTGGCTCAACATTGTCTTTGGGTCGTTCTTCAACCGCATTTGCGTCTGCTGGCGGTTCCGCTTCCTCAACGGCAGGCTTGTTGTCGATGTGTGCACTTGTCGGCTCCTTAATCTGCGGCTGAACTTCTTTGACCTCGATGACGTCTTCCTTGCCTGCTTCGATGGCCTCCTCTTCTGCAGATAGTGGCACCGTCGCATCATCAAGATATACTTGGATGAATTGAACTTTCGCGATTGCCATACTCAGCCCATTCAGCGACTCTTCCTCTCCAGCCTTGCCTCCAACAGCAGTCTCATGATATGCCCATAAATCATCGATGGCTTTTTTCAGCATCTTAGACAGTGCTGTATTGCGTTGCTCGAGCATTGCGAGTTGCAAGCTCGGGTTTGTTGATCTGTCCGACGTACCGCTCTGCCTTGACAATCCTCGCGTATGCCTCGGTGGCGCTTGTGGAGTCTGTACTGCTTGTATCTCTCGCACACCCTTTCGCACTTCGTCCATGGCGTCGCGGAATGCCTTGTTAATGCCCCACTTCTCGCCTCTTTGTAGGACGCCCTTTGCAGCACCTTGAAGTATGTCTTCAAAGTTGCTCGATGCTCGGCCAGGCATTTGCATTCGCAACTTTCCTGGCATCGATGGTTGTAGTGTGCTGGTATGGGTTTCGGTTGGTTGTGGCAAGGGTCGACCTGAGTATTTTTCGACCAGGGTACTTGCACCTTCGTGGTTGAAGTTGTTTCTCAGATAGACCGCATTCGTTACAAACTCTTGAGGGGTCTTTCCATCTTCCAAAGCGGGATATCTCAGCAAAGTTGTGAGTGCTGTGTTGTAGTCGGCGTCCATCACTACACTCTGTTAGCATCCAACCATTTCGAAATCAGTAATTCATGTTTGCTCACAGTCCCAATGCAATCTCAAAAGCATGTTCAAACAAACGAGATCAACAATCTCGAGACTTGGATCATCTGCAAAGATGGCATCCCACATGCTCAAGACGTCGTCGAACCCAAATTCTCGGCCAAACAGTAGTCGGATCCAGCGCCTGGAACATGTCAGTCAAGCTCTTGTGTGCAACTCCGGATTTTGGCCTACATAAGGAAAACCTGAGGGATGAGATCGATCTCCTGTAGATGCTGTGCAAGTGTTGGATCTACATGGGGCAGATACTCGTCAAAGATCCTGTGTATCCGAGTAAGGATCGGATTCTCCAGTGTTGCTGCGGGCTTTGTGGGACCTGCTGTTAGCTTTGAGGGTGCCTTGTGCGCTGCTTGCTCGTAGAACGACTTCGCTCCCTGCATGACTATACCAAATAGGGTGAATGTATCATGCTCAACAAAATCCGAGTCAAAGACATGACACAACATCTTGTCCTCCGAGCCCGAGTCATCCGTAGCCTTGCTAGATACTGCATCTTTCTCCACGACCCAGAGGATGGGAGCTAGTAGCTCATGCATACCCTGTCTGTATCCTACATCAGGATTCAACTTGCAGAACACAAACAACACATCCAGCAGCATGACCTGTGTTTGTGGTTGTCGGAAGTATATGTTATCGGGCATGCATCGGTCGACATCTTGCATGATCTCGGCACGTAATGCTTCATCTTGTCGTAGAACGGCCCAGGGAGACTTTTAAGACTTAGCTATCAGTGAGATGGGAAATTTATCATTCTTGATTATGATAGAATTTACCTCTGAATCTTCGCTCAATGGATCTAGGTTAGATCCCAGCACTTCTTCGGGATGTTCAAGCCCTCGCAGTAGATGCGAGCGTACTGAGGCATATGCTGAGCGTGAGTCTGCTGATCGTTGTATCCATTGTGAGTGGTCGAGTCCTTCGAATAGGAGAAGGATCTATTTGAGACATGAGTACAAGGCACATCGGAACACGTAATGATTCTGACCTTCCAGAGGAGTGATCTAGATTTCGTGACCGAATCGGGCTCATTCTCGTTGCGAATGGCTTCCTTGAGATCGGCAAGTGATTCGAATTTCTGCAAAGTCTGCCACGGCACCCTTGCTTCATCGAGGGAACGCATAATTAAGAGCAGTCTTCTTCGAAAGACCCTGGTATCGTTGTTTACAGATGTAGATACCAAGTCAGGCATGACCGTTGAAGGTCGGCCGACGTCACAAGCAAACAAAGCAAACATTCGATATACACAAATGCCGAGCAACCACGAGGCACTCCCGAATGTTCCGTAAAGACCATCAGAACAATATTCTTACAACTCTGGAAAGAACGACTGGACGAGTAAAAACAGTTGGATGGCCTTGCCAATCAAGACATACTGAGACAACCTGCAATGTCGCAAGACCTCTTGGCCGAATTTGGTGATTTCACCCTGAAGGATAATAGCTCTGGAAACCAAAACTATACCCCGACTCAAACACAATCCTCATTCTCGCAAGCGAATTACGGCTTGAATACCTATGCAGGATCAGTACAGCCAGAAGATCAAGGCGTTAGTCCTCGGGACGATGACGACGACGACGACGACGAATTTGGTGATTTTGAAAAATCGGAGCCAGCACCACAGCAAAGGATCCAGGCAACAACAAAAGAGGCTCCTATACAGCCTGCGAAAGAGGTCCAACCCACGCCAAAGCCTGTATCTAAACCTGCGCCTCAACCACTACCTCAACCTGTGAAGAAATCTTCTGGTCCGCCGGTCATTTTGAAGAAAGCAGCCAAAGCCAGCCAACTACCAAGCAATCATCCCTTTGCCGGACACGCAGACATCCTCTTCGACGCAGACGAGTACGATGAATTCGAAGACGCAGATGTAGTAGGCTCATGGGGAGGTGAAGAAGACGATGAAGATGATTTCGGAGATTTTGAAACGAGCGAGACGCCGGCCGTCAGCAGCGGCACCCCCAAACCTACGGCTCCACCAGCTCAGCCGAGGACGGTCAAGCCATCGGCACCAGCGGCATCAATGGCAGCTGTGGATCTTCTAGGCCTCGATGATCCACCGGAAACAACGAATAGGGCAAACCAACCACCAGCTCCATCTAGGGCACCGAAGAAGACAATCTCGGCGCCTAAGGCCCCAACCACGCGTCCTACAGCTGCACCTCGTCAGCAATCCGTGCTGTCCAACGACGATGTCTGGGATGATTTCGAGATCTCCCAGCCTTCACAACCTGCTGCACCACAGAACGCAACTGCAGAAGCACAACCACAAATCCAACTCCCAAAGGGCATCCTAGATGACCTGACTGCACTCCCCTCAACCACCGGCGTCGCACCCTCCAACATCCCACCCCCATCAGTCCTCCTAACCATCTTCCCACCCGTGCTAACCTCCCTCTCTCACCAATTCCTGCAACCTCTCAGCACCCTCTCATCCTCCCAAAAATCCCTCTTCCTCTCAAATCAAGAAACGAAGTCATTCTTGGCATCCTATGTAACTCTCACCCATGTCCTCGGCCACGTAATAGCCGGCCGCAAGTCCCGCTGGAAGCGCGACAAACATCTCGCCCAAAGCATGCGCATCGGACCAGCAATGTCCGGCCGCAGCGGCGGTATGAAGTTGACCGGTCTCGACAAATCCGAATCCGGCCGTGAAGACACAGAAGTCGAGGTCGTACTTGCCGTATGGCGTGAACAAGTTGGTCGATTGAAAACAGCAGTCACAGGAGCTTCTGTCCATGGCAGTAAACTCACCGTGCCTGAATTAGGGGATGTGCTTCCTGTACGTGTGGCCAAGGGCAGTGAGGGTGCTATTACGAGTACACAGGCCTGTGCGCTCTGTGGATTGAAGAGAGAGGAGAGAGTGGCTAAGGTGGACGTGGCAGTCGAGGACAGTTTCGGCGAGTTCTGGGTGGAAGGTACGAATATGCATCGTGCTTGCCTGAAGTTCTGGGAGGTGTTCAAGGGACGTCTGATGTCGAGATAGTTGGTTGGCATCTGGAACAAACAGAACAAAAGTAGACATAGAGCAATGGTATTGGCCAGCGAGTAATTGAATAGCAGTAACTATGTCAAGCCATGTGGCCCTGGCTCTCGATGGCGAATGCTGAGGTGGCCTAAATTATCACACTTCTCTTGACGAGGCTCTGCTAAATATAATGATCTCAGCCACGTCACACGCACACGAACACTCCGTAAAATCCAGAAAAGGACCGACAAGATGCAAAAGTGGACGTGAATTGAATTTCTTTCCGGTCATGGCTCATTCATGACCGCTATACAGACATTACATAAAAGTATCTTCGTGTGGGCAAGTTTTACAATTGTAAAAGTGTAAGCTGGGAAGTACAAAAAGGGGTATCGGGCTTCCAAAAACAAAGATGGAGGTTGAAGAAGTGAAGTAGAAGAGAAGGGAAAAACCAAAAATTTGTGCGCAAAAGAGAGAGGGAGAGTTTCAAACTCCATCCCCATAATGAACCGGCAAGAAGGAAACATACACAATTTTGATCGAGGGTGATTGTTGACTGTGCAACATCAGACCTCTTCGGTAAACCTGCTCCCCCTGCTTCCATCGAAGCTTGCTAGCGTGGCGGGAGTTACGCTTCTGTTGGCTGGATTGAAATGTGTCATGAGAGGAGCATTTTGGCCAGGTTCGGGCGTCAGCGTGTTCCTTTGGATAGGGAATGTGGGACTAGTAGGCGAAGTGTTCTCTGACAGTGCGCTCGTCGGGCTCATAGCATACGGAGGGTGCACTCTGGCTTGTCGGGCTGGTCCAGGCATGATAACCTCGTTCGCGCCTAATTCGTTGTTTGGGTCGTCAAAAGGCGAGCCGCCAGCGCCGTAGTAGGTGCTGTCGCGATAGACCGAGGTAGTGCTCATGTTCCGATCGTTGTCGAAAGCAGACGGCATAAGCATAGGTGGAGCAGAAGTCATGCCGGCTGAGAAAGCACTAGGTAGCTTGCGGCCACTGATGCGTTGGAAGCCTCGTTCTCCTGTGTCGTCCACGGCTCGGGATTTTCTATTTTTGAAGACCCCTCCCAAAAGTGGCGCTAATACGGGGGCTGTTCTGCCGCGCTCGGACATTCCCCCAGCGCCACCAGTTCCTGCAGCTTCGGCGCCGGTCAACGCCCCCATGCTTGTTGCACGCTTTCGATACCAGCGCAGGAAGATCATGGCAGTCAAAACCAAAACGGCAAGTCCGGCAACGCCGCCAACGATACCGCCTGCAAGCACTGAAGGAGGCGGGGTATTGTCACTGTTGTCGCTGGATGCTGCAGTGCTGCTCGCCGAGCTAGGAGCGGTAGCTGTTGCAGAGCCACCGAGGAAACTTGCATTGGAGCTTTGTGCAGCGCTGGAAGTGGCAGATGGGAAGAAGCTGTCTGCCGATGATGACCCGTTGAGATCAGAGGTTGCGGATGCAGAAGCAGACAAGGCTTCTGAGGATACACGCGATGCAGCGCTGCTCAAGGCGCTGCTAGCAGATCTGAGGACTGAGGAGGCGGAGCTTTGAAGAACAACGGCTTCCGAGGAGTAAGAACTTCTGGCGGAGCCTGTTGCAGTTGACGCGGCCGCGATGAGTGAGCTCAGACGAGAGCTTACGTCGGCGTTCTGTGATGACAAAGCTATGGAGGCCGAGGAAACACCAGCACTGCCACTCAGAGCAGCATAACCCGAGACAGACGACGACGCTGGTTGGAAAGAGCCATACGACGTGGTTGTCTGGCCGTTGGAGAGCGTGGTGGCGAAGGCCTGCGCAACAAGGGCAGCTGTAGAACGAGATCCATCAGACAGTGTCTCGACTGTGGAGGAAGATGCGGTGAAAAAGCCCAATACAGCAGCAAGAGGAGTGGAGCTAGTCGATGCAGATCGATCGGCAGATGAAGCAGTGCTCGCAGTGTTTGACGATGAAGAGCTGGCACTGTTGCGCTGGAAAGTGGTAAATGAGGTGTAGGTGGTGGAGGAACTTGAAATGATTGATGCAGATGTGGTCAAGTTGCTGGCAAAAGATGGCGATGATGAAGTTGATAGAGAGGTGGTGGCAGAACTAGATCCGGATAGAGCAGCGCTACCGGAAGCCGATGTCAACGAGGAGCTTGTTGGAGTGATGGTCGAATTTGAGCCAGTGGGAAATATGGTACTGGCGAGGGGCACGCCAGACGATGTGTAGGAAATGATTGACGCAGTGATGGCGCCGCTTATCGAGCCTACCGATGTAGACACGGGATCTACGACGGCCACAGTAGAGCCGTTTGCAAGCACTGAGCTGACCATGTAGCTTGACTCATAAGTAGACAAGCCGGCCGAGTTTGACGCAGTGGTAGAAACAGGATCAACCGTCGTAAGCGAACCAGACAAGCTCAAGGTTGCATTTGCATCGCCAAGTGTGTTCGTTGCTTGTGACGAAATGTCGGAGATGACAGAGGAGATGACCGAAGTGGCAGGCGCTGTTCCGACTACACCAGGCAAGGATATACCAGAAGCAACGCTAGATGGGATGGCTGAAGTGACAGTGTTGACAGCAGATGCGTACGAAGCGAGTGATGCGTCGGATAGGGTTGGGATATCCGGTGTGCCAGAGGGAATTGTCGTGGCAGCAGTCCCGATTGCGCCTGCAAGAGATATGCCTGGTGGTACAGTAGTCGTAGCGGCCGATGATGTTATGTCTGCGGTGGACGATGTCGTGGCTGTAGCAGACAAGTCCGACGCGTCCGAAGGTATTGTTGATTCAGCAATCGAAGTTGAGCTAGCCAGATCGGCTGTATCAGAAGTCGCGATTGTGGCAGCAGCCGAAGTTGCGGTACCAGGACCAGAATATCCGGCTAGAGGAATGGTCGCTGCAGCCGAGGTCGTGGTAGGCGATTCGTCCGTTGACGAAGTGGTCAAGGAAGCATCCGAGTCCGATGTGCTAAGTGATGCGTCAGTTGATGAGACAGCCAACGAAGGGTCGGCGTCGGTCGAGGTAGGCGAGGCGTCTGTTGTCGAGGCTGTCGAGGAAGCGGCCGAATCGGTCGCAGTTGGCGATGTGTCTGTATTTGAGACGGCAGCGGAAGGTTCCAGCTCTGTCGAGGTACTGCTGGCAGCTACAATGGATGGCGAGATGCCGGCGACGGTCGAGGAGTATTCGGACAGAATTGATGGAGATTCCGGAATGGAAGACGAAGCGACGGCGGTGGCAGTGTCGAGAGAGGTCGTGGGAGCGACAGTAGCAGAGTCGAGAGAAGTTGCAGGAACAGAGGATCCGGCGTCAGTTAGCAAAGTGGATGAAGACAGTGAAGACGTTGTTGATTCGACGGTGCCGTTGAGCGGCGTTTGGCGTTTGTGTAGCCGTTGGTGCAACTCGTCGGCGTGTTGAACACCACTCCGGCTAGGGCTATGGTTGCGTATGTGAACATGGACTTCTTCAACGCGTTTGACGGGATGGATGTCCTGCAGGCCGTGGGAGAAGGCAGTCGGAGACGGGGCGGCTACGCTGCCAGCCGGCGTGGACAATTTGCGCCGTTTGAAGAGGCGCTCCATGGTTTCGCGCGGTTATCGATACAGGAAATGAGAATAGCGAATGCTCTTGACAGGGAACGACAGTAGTGGTAGAGCTCGGTCCAGACTGGGCTGTACGAATAGAGGGCGGCTACTATCAAAGAGCCGGACTAGGTAGTCAGATGTCGAATGCGCCGGGTCGAGGGAAGACTATGTACGTGGACAGGCTCCGGATGCAAAAAGGCGTCTGCCTTTGGATGGCTGGAGTGCTGGGAAACGAATGGACGCCGGTAATCAAACCAGCAGACTGCCTCTGAAAGTTCATGTCAGTACGCGCCTCGGCAAGGCCTGGAAAGCAAGATGAGAAGATGAGATCGAGGGCGTCTTACAGTGTGCTTGATGCTTGGCGCAAGCTCAGAATACCATCAGACTTTGATCTGTATGTGTATCTGCTGCGTCTTGGAGTGTGGAAGAATGGCCCACACGCCGATGATAATCTTTCGCGTCGTCTACGAGTACTCTAATTTACTGCCTATGTAATGACGACCAGAGAGACCACGCCGCCGAGCGGGGTCAGTCACCAGCCAGCAGTCAGGTCGTTGGGGAAACAGGAAAGAGCACGATTGTGTGCGAGCAAATGCCCAGGGTCGACTCGAGAGAGGGAGCGGTTGAGTTGGGCAGAAACGTGGTGAACAAAAAACAACAGCAGCGACGACGTCCGACTTGAAAGTCTCCGACGACAGACAAAAGCGAAGAAGCGGCCCACGAGACCCTTTGGCTCTAAAACGGTCCCGCCGGCCAAACATGGACCACCACCTATCCAACCCAAATCTCCGCTGCCCTGGCCCAATACTCCATCATTGGTTGCGACATGGGTCGTCTGCTAGGGTTGCGCAAGCCAGCGAGATTGCTTCACGCTTGCTCAATGCTCGTTCGCGTCTTTTTCATCTTCCACCATGTCGTCGCCCGCCGCAGCAGCTTCTTTTTTCTTCGTCGCCTGCGTACGCATGCCCACGGCTCGATCGCCTGCTCCCATGATCTATCACTATCCCTGCAGGTACTGCCGCAAGTCATGGCTGTTTTCCACTTCATTTGCTCCACTTGATTCTTTCTCTGTGGCCTAGCCGATATGCGTGCTCCCGTCTGACGTCGACTCCCCGCCTAGAAGTCCAACAGAGCCCTGCATCTGTAAGGGAGTCCTCGTAGTTCTCGTTTCAAGTTTCCACTACCTGACACGCAAGGAGATGTTGCTTATTATGGCATCATCGCGTGCGCACAATAGACCCCTCACGCAAGGCACTTCCTCTGCATCAAAACGTGCCACTTCACCTCTGCTGTATAGTCTGTGCTACATCTCGTATCCTCTCGATTCATGATCGATCCCATACGGCTGGTGTCAATATTTGAAAATTGCCGAGGAACTCTAACGCCTATCTATCTGTATCTAATTCCGGAAAATAAATCCGTTGAACCTGGAAAAAGACGCTAAAGGTTCAAGCTCAAGCTCCCGCTCCGCTCGACGTCACGTCCTCACCGCCCGTGATACCATCTTCAAACAACACCTCCTGAGAGCCGCATCTACCCTGTGACTATACCAAGCCTACACCAAGACTAGTTGCATGTTTGACATCTGGACCTGCCAAGCGTAGTACACTCTCACACGGCATGTCGAAAGAAAGCAGCCATCAGAGATCTGGTGGACCTCCACCACTGCCTCCTCGGCAGGCGTCAGGTGCAAATCATCTGCTATCAGATGATTTTGAAGAAGACGATTTACCACCGCCTTCCTACGAGTCTGTCGCGTTTGAGTCATACGGAGATGGCTATCCCTCTCTTGCTCAGAACGATCCGCGATCGAGGTCGACTCAGTCGTTGGTTCCCTCGCCGTCAGACGAACAAGGTGATAGAAGGAAGCTGCTCTTGATATTCATACATGGATTCATGGGAAACGAAACCAGTTTTCAAAGCTTCCCTGCTCACGTACATAGTCTTGTAGCTGCTTTGTTGTCAGAAACGCATACTGTTCACACAAAGATCTATCCGAGGTACAGGTCAAAAAAGAAGATCGACTTTGCACGAGATGACTTCAGCCGCTGGTAAGATAGAAGTCATGACATGTTCCGAATGATGCTGACAGATTCTCAGGCTGAGACCGCATGAAGGACCAACCACTGATGTGATCTTATTGGGCCACAGTATGGGTGGCTTGCTTTGCGCCGAGGTGGCATTGATACCATCCCTCGCAGATGGATCTCTACGCCATCGTCTGATCGGTACCGTCAACTTCGACGTCCCTTTTCTGGGTATGCATCCAAGAGTGGTCAAGGTCGGTCTAGCCAGTGTTTTCAGCCCGGCCCCTGGAGCCTCCAAGTCGCCACAAAACGATGATCACACACCTTCTGCTACCGATTCCCAGAATGGTGGAGGTTATTTCGACGACAGACCCTCCCACAGCACTTCCACATCAAGCCTAAAAGCATCTCCCAGTCCGTTTTCTCCATCTCAACTCGACCCCAACTACAATCCAGCCTTTAAGAATGATGTGGTCCTTCCGGTCAGAAAAGGGTGGGAGGGAGCATGGTACTTCATTAACAAACACTCCAGCGACTTGCGATCAGCCACTAAGCAATTGGTCAAGTCACACCTTGAGTTTGGTGGTGCCATGGCAGATTATAGCGGTCTCAAACTGCGCTATACTCGTATCAGAGGATTGGAGGCACCAAGCACATATACCAGGAAAGCAGTTATAGGAAGCTCAGTTGCTCCTCCTAGAGTACGCTTTGTCAACTACTACACTTCCAGTACTGGTAGGCCCAAGAAACCAAAAACACCGTCATCGCCAGCAACCGTGGTTGGTACTCCTACTATGACAACTGTAGCTGCTGTTGAGAGCCGCGAGCAGGTTGACGAAGATGAAGAAAAGTACTCGGGAGAATTTAGCCCAAGAAACGATGAGCTGTTAGAAACTGACGATGACATCAAAGAGTTTGAAGCTGCAGAACGAAATGGAATGGTAACAATGGACCATCTGGATCCTGCTCCCATGTCTGATGCTGGTGGTGACACTTCTGAGGTCGAGTCTTGGGTTGATGCTACAGAGAACATTGAAATCGCTCGTTCAAGTTCAAACACGACAACAGACCTGACAACGACCACTTCACCAAAACCCGAACATGACTCAATTCTTGACGAAGGTTTAACAAACAAGTCGCCCGACATCCCTGCTTCAGGTCTCGAGTCCTTGCCGCCAGTCCCAGATCCGCCAGCAAAGCCTGAAAAGCCGCCATTCTTCTCAGACAAAGACGCCAGGAAGCTAGCGGAAAAGGAATATGAACGAGTCTTGAAGCTCTATTTCAGAGCAGTAAAGGACCGTGAAAAGGCCCTTCGCGATCGTGAAAAGCTGGAAAAGAAGCGCGAACGACAAACAATCAAGGAGGGAAAGAAGGCGGAGAAGCAAGTTCAGAAGAGTGATAAGGGCAAGGAGAAGGAGCGCAAAAAGACCATCGAGAGGAGAGAAACCGATCAGGAGAGTACTCTTGCGGCCGAGCAGAAAGATGCACAGAAAGAGTGGAAAGCGGCCCTGAATCACTCCTGGAATGACGACGACTCTACGATCGAGCCACTCTCGAAACACAGCTCGTCGATGCAATCTAACGTTCTGTCTTCTCAAGCATCCAGATCTCCTTCAGGCGAAGAGCAGAAGCCCTTCAAGGACCGTACATTCTGTACACTACCACCCAAAGATGGCTCCGGCATAAGAGACCCGACCTGGGTTCGTGTTTTGATGAAAGATGTCGACTTGGTCGAGGCGCATTGTGGTCTTTTCTTCCCTGACGAGAAAGACGACAGATACGAGAAACTGATCGGAGATGTGGGAGAGAGGATATGTGAATGGGTCGGCGAGGCGGAGAGCGAGAGAGTTGCAAGGGAGTTTGAAGCACAAAACTGAAGCTAAGTAGACCATTAGTCTATTGAGTGTGACTAATTCTACTATGATGTCCGGGAAGAAACTTTGCAGATGCTATTTTGCCTTTACGGCGTACATTGACACAAGATCTGCAGATCTTGTGTCAATATCCTGGTGATGTGGTTACAGGTCGCTCCTTCCCAAACTTGCAAAGTCATGTGCCAGCCTCTTTCTCTTGCGCGCGGATAAACGCCTGCGTCGAATACTGCGAAATTCGGACAAATGAACCTTGACGTCTGCCGTATACATCGAGAAGTAACATCATGGTGGGACAGAGCACGTCGATCCAGTCGTTCTTCTCCACGCGAACTTCACCCACTAAAGACATACCTCCAAAGTCATCACCAGTCCCAGGCGATGGTTTCACTGCAGAAGAACTGGACAACGCTTTACTTCCGGTTCGACAAAACAATTGGACTCCACGTGGAGTCTATGATGAGTACGAGATCGATGCGCTCATGTTTGGACTGAATCGTGTCAAGATCGTGGGTCGACTTGTCAACATGTTCGAAAGCTCACACACCACGAAATTACCCAAGGGACTTGGGGGGTCTGTACATCTCGTGGTCAAGGATGACACTGGTGCTGTCACTGTGAGTATCCGGTTCGTCGTCTATTCTACAACTCACACTAACCGATCGAAGATCAGACTTTCATACACGCTGCCACCGACAGAATTACGACTCGGCCGTCTCGTTGCAGTTTGGGCTACCTACGTCGCGAATGGAGACAGAGGCAGTTTCCCGTGTGCCGTCGCACCATTGTACATCAAAATTTTCCCCGAAAAAGACAAAAGCTGCCGTATACGTGTCCTAGAAGGCGCAGAGTTTGCGAATCTGTGCAGGAAGCCACTCAATTATCAACCGACCCTCATGTCACTCAAGGCCTTTGCCCGGGGTGGCTCCGAAGTCATCGACGCCAAAATACTTGTTGTTGTCAAGAGCGTCAGTGCACGTAAGAGAGGTACCTGGGGCTCTGAGGATCAAATTGGTGCAAAGCTGATCAACCATAGTAACGAAGAAAGATGGAACAGAGGCCTACGTCACGAGAGTTGTCTTGATGGATGACACCGAAGAAGCAACATTGTCGTTATGGGACACCACGTCAACCACTCCGAATGACTGGCAGCCATCACACACTGCTCTCTTGATCTCAAGCCCCAGCCTGAATGTCTCACACAAGAATTGGTTAGCTCTGGCTTCTGATACCTTCGTCGATGTGGATCCCTGTATTCCTGAAGCAGAAAGACTCCGCGGTTTCGCTGGACGCAAGGTCAAAAGAGAACACATCAATCCGACTTTTCCTTATGAAGGTATGTCGGTCGGAATGCACATTCCAAGCAGAAACTCACACTGTTGCAGAATATGCCTTGTGGAGCATCATCAAACCGAATGAACGTGTTTTATACTCGCTCGCAGACGTGGATGATCGGTAAGTTTACCGTGATTGGGCCAGCTATTGTTCTGACCTAGAGTCTAAAGCGCTCGCGAAAATTCTGGAGAAATATTCGAAGGCTACCTGAGCATGATCATCATGGATCTCAACATGACCACGTTACGACAACAGAACATGCTCATGTGCAATGAATGGTCTGCTCTCGACCAAGCTCCGTGTTGATGATCAATATGCTAACAATGTATCAGCTGTGGCATTCCTATCTATGCAAACGCAAAAGTGGCAAAGTGCAAGCATTGTGACAGTCAGGTGTCCTTGAGAGTCAATCCACGCCTCGTGAGTGCAATCTCGCCAGCCCGTCTGACCTGTATGCTAACACGTATAGATTGGTAAACTGGTCGACGAGAGTGGATGCATTACAAGTGGCAAGCTCGTGCTATCGGACCATGCGTGGACAAGACTTCTAGGCAGAAGTGCTCAGGAATTGATCGAGAGCAGTGCAAGCACACTGAAGAGCGTGGAGCATCGTATGCTCCATATTCGTATCACGTTGCGATTCTGGTGGAGCGAAGAGGTGGGAAAGCTCGTCGTCTCGGAAGTCCTCGAATAACGCAGCTCCACGGGAAAGGAGACGATTGCTGATTCTCTGTATGAGAAACCCTCGTTGCTTGGCTTTGAGGGTAACACACTGCCCGGAGTTGTTTTGCTTGCGGAGGATGTACTGACATAACGTGGACTGCCATATGATTGAGATGGGGCGAGCGATGGAGAAAGCTATAGCTGTCGGAGCTAATTGATTGTGCAACCTATATAAAGGCCCAGGTCATGTTGCTTTGATCGAGAGTATAGGCAGATGTGAAGTTCTTCGAGTCTCACTAACGGCTGATTGCTGATGGATTGTGAAGCCCGTGGAACATGAGAATATCTGAGTGAAGGAATTTGAGTGACCCTGTCCTTCGGCGATAAGATAACAAAAGTGAGAAAGTAAGCCGAGCTTGAGAACAAGGGCCTTTGACTTTTGGAAATATTGACGACGTTATAAACACCTACAAGCAATGACACAAGATAGCAGTAGCACACGGCGCGACTGGACGGACCTGTTCGCGGTGCCGCCGGTCATTAAGCAAGTGTTTGCAAAGTTCCCTCTGTCGACACACACACCCAATGCGCTGCCGACGCGCTCACCGAAGCACAGAGACCAACACACTCTCTACACGTGGACAACAGCAGAAGACGCCTCTGCAAGCAATGCCTCGTTCAATCCAACATGCCTGAAATGGCAGACATATCTCCTATTCAACAACATCCCCTTCCGCACACAATCCTCCAACAACCACGCCTCGCCCTCTGGCTCTCTACCTTTCCTCCTCCCAGCAAACGATTCCAAACCAATCCCCTCGAGCAAGCTTGAATCCTGGTCCACCACACATAGCAAAAACAAGAGCTCGGAGTCAACACAAGCTTCACGACAGGATGTGTATACATCACTACTCGAACACGCCGTGAGAAGGGCATGGCTCTACCTCCTCTACCTTGACCCCGACAACTTCGACCACGTCGCACGCCACTTATATGTCTCACCGTCCTCATCGAACACATTTGTCGCCCTCGCCATATCGCATCAATTGCGCAATGCCGCTAGTCAAGAGTTGTTGAAGATCACACCCGTCGTGGAAGCACAGGATATCCTGGACGAAGCTGTAGATGCTTTCTCCGCTCTCTCGACATTACTAGGCGGAGACGACTGGTTCTTTGGAAACGAGAAGCCTGGCTTGTTTGATGCGAGTGTTTTCGCGTATACCCATTTGTTGCTGGCAGAAGAGATGGGCTGGAAGAACAACACCTTGGCTGAGAAGTTGGCCACCTTCCATAACTTGGTCCAGCATCGCGATCGCATTGTCAGCGAGTACTACCAGTCATGAGTCGATTGATATCCGCCTTTTACCTCCTCTCAAGATACCGCTCTCTGTACATATATATCCTCCCTCTATACCAATCTCGGCTCCCCAGCTGAATGTACAATTACAATCAACCTCGGTCACCAGTCCATGCATTGCAGTCGTTGCACAGGTAGTCATTATTCACTATAACCTTTCGCAGTCACCGCACAATACAAACAAGATTATGCCGAGATAGAAAGCGACATATACCCACCACCTCTCACACCTCGAACCTGTGCATAGATATGTAGAACCACATCCAACCGTCAACTCTCCGCTTACACCCATGACCAAGCCACATCGAATTTGGCTGCCAGCCCGTGGATTGATCATAGCGAATCATACCTTGCTCATCTCCGATTTCGAACATTGAATTTATGGCAAGACAATGTTTTGTTAGTTTGCTACCATTGAACATGACTCGGCGATCAGGTAATCACTGGACAGTCACTAGATCATCACGATGCATGCACTGAAGACTCGGAAAATATGCATGAAGTGAAAGAATCATCCTCTACGCGAGGCTCATAGTCTATCCTCATATCTACCAAATCAACAACATCATTAACCCAAAACATCCAATAGTCATAACTCATAACAACAGCATCTCGATGCATGCACTCATCCTCACCACCTCAGTACTGCGTAACCTTGGCATCAACCTTCTTGCCATCAATCTCACCCATGGCCTCCTCATCAAACTGTCCATCATACTCCAAACTGTTCTGCTCGCCATCATCATCAACCTCCAACCAAGTCTCGCTGGTCGCAGGAATAGGCGACACCTTGCACAAACACCAATAAGTGATTGCAGCGACGAAGAAGCCACAGAAGTAGTTCAAGTCGTAGATGTAAGTTGCACCCTTGGGGACCTTTTGACCAACAGCGCCAGCAAAGCCGACGACATTGATGAGGATACCGGCGATATATGAAGCGTAGGCCCTCCAGTGGATGCCGACGGTGAAGTAGTAAGGTCCGGTCTTGTCCGCCGAGTAAAGGTTTCTAACCTGCAAGTAACCCTTGCGGACGATGTAGTAATCGCAAACCATGACGCCGGCAATCGAGGACAGGAACACACTGTATGCGGAGAGGTATGTGGTGAAGTTGTTGCTCGAGGACATCAAGTTCCAAGGACACATGCAGAGACCGACGATGGCGCAAATGTATGATCCTCTTCTGATGGAGAGGAAACGAGGGAACAGAGCGGTCATGTCTGTGCCTGCGGACACCGAGTTGGCGGCGATGTTTGTACCCAGCTGAGCGAGGGAGAAGGCGGCGGCGATGACAAAGACACCGAAGCGTGTGGCGCCGCTAACGTTTGCGTCGTTGAGGAAGTTCGTGAGAAGGTCGAGGGGTGACCAGACGGGTGAGCCGTAGATGACTGCCGACGAGGAGGAGACGATGATGCCGATGAAGGAGGTTACTGGGAAGCCGACGGGGATGGTGATGAGTTGGGGAAGCATGGCGCTTTCGGGACGTTTGGCGAATCTGCTGAAGTCGGGGTTGTTCATGATCAAGGCTGTTGTTGTTGGTCAGTGTCTGTACTTCTAAGCGTCTTCGTGTATGATATCGACTTACCAGCGAAGTTGGCAATAGCGCTCATGATGCCCTTTACTATGGCCCAGGCGAGTTCGTTTCCATGCAATTCGGCGGGCTGGCGAACGATAGGTCCGAGGCCCTTTGCTCTAACAATAGCCCAGATGAAGAAGGCGATACCAGCTGCAGGTGCAACGATCGACTTGACAGCGAACAGGTGGCGGATCTTGTGGACGGGAAACCACAATGCAGGCAGTGAGCACAGCCAGAAGAGGAAGAAAGAAACAAAGTCGCGAGTGTTTGTGCCAGATGACTCGGGCAGAGAGTTCTTGGGTCCACCGAGAGCATACTTGTCCCAGCTGGGCCAAATCGATCGGATCATCAGGTAGACACATGTGCCTCCAATCCATGATTGTACACCATACCAGACACAAGCCATTGCAGCGCGGTTGAAAACAGGCCAGAGACCACCCCAGATGCCGAAGCTGGATCTGCTGACAACAGGGAAAGAAATGTGGTATTTTGCTCCGATACGACCGGTGAGGACGACGAACACGGCGGCGATGGTGTATCCGATCCAAACACAGATCCATGACTGCCACCATGAAAGGCCATCCTGAACACTAGCACTCGAGATCATCCAGGTGTTGATGTTGAAGGAGTCGGCCATCCAGAAGGCAACAAAGTGCCAGGCTCCCCATTGTCTTCTTTCTTTCTCGACAGGCTTCAGGTCGTCGTTGTTGAGCATGAGTTGGACATCGGTAAGGCCAGGCTCGTGACGAACTTCGAGGGCCTTCAAGGCACGAAAGACCTTTGAATCTTTCTCCATGGTATATTGTGAGAAAGGACGACGTAGACGCAAAGGAGGAATGATATAGGCGTCGTATAAGATATGTATACTCTCTATTGTTGACCTACGAGATGGTCGTCGTGATGAATTGGTCAAAAGTCAATGATATCCATCATAGAAGGTGCGGATCAAGGGCTTCTTATGTATGTCCATCATCCTGAATGACCCGAGACTGAAGCCCTCTTATCTCTGAGACTCCTGTTATGATGTACCGTCCATGTCTGGCGATATCTGCCATTCGAGAAGCAAAAACGTGTGGTTGCTCGATCACATCGAGTAAGAAGTGTGGATAAGCTCGGAGTATGTGCATAAAATACACAATAAATGCATAATTGCTCGATAGTATCGAGTAACAAGCCTGGATAGAGACCCCGGTCTCGCCTCAGCGGTCGATTCTGACTGGTCGGGCGGAAAGCGCGTTGCTATACTTTCCATATCTGGCAAGGCGCCGCGCACGCCGCGCACGAATCGGCGTGCAGCATGCCACTCGTCGGAACCACTTGCTATTGCGGCAATGCGACTCTGTTCTGCTACACTTTAAACAACAGCCGAGGAGATGGTGATAAGGCAAGCCCTATGCAACTTTTTCCAAAGGATTTATCTAGATCCGAGGTAGATTTGGGTCTATGGCTGACCGAGAAGAAAAATCTCTGCAAGACCTGCATGAGAATCTCATATTGAACGAGCGGTTTGCATCGGCCGACGGTGAGGTCCGACATCGAGACATCTCCATGGGGAATTGAGGATTGCCCTCGTAAGTGGTAAAGTTGTTAGCGTTGCGATATACGAGCCTCAGGCAAACCTTGAAGAAGGATCTGCCAAACCTGATCTGTTTCTGTGGTTCAAGAGGTGGAGCATCGTTGTTGGACAGATGGCTGGGGGTCGGCAAAGCATGTGCGACACCGGGCGGAGAGGTCGGCATGAGGCCGTGCTTTGCTGCTTCTGACCGGCTTCCTAAGCCGAACAGCACTTTGCTTCTACACGCGTGACATATGACCATGATGGAGTCTCTCCGGTCTTCTATCGAGGGTTCACAGCCGCCAAGTAAACGTCAGAAAAGAAAGACTGTCGCGTGCGCAAACCCCTAGGCTCATCAGACGCGGAAAAAGACTGACCATAGGCACAGATGTCGCCGCTGTCACGACCAAAAGACAAAATGTGATGGCGAGAAGCCTTGCAAGAACTGTCTTCAATCAGACAAGACTTGTGAATATCCTATGCGAGATCGTAAAGTGACCGTGAACGAAAGGTGAAGCGAACATCAATTGGTATGAAGAACACATATCTGATACCACTATAGCTATATTCAGCAATTACTCGCCGAAAACGATCGCCTCAAGCGCAATGTGAACGACGATGAAAGTCACAATGGCACCACTGAAGATACTAACGGAGACGATGATGAGAAGCGAGGAGATAATCCCCTGATTGAGAAAGAGGCATGGTTCTTACCTTACGATCCTAGCCCTATATACATTGGCGAAGCTGCATGTACTGGCTTCTCGACAAGAGTGCGGCAGCTTCTTGTGAGTGTTGAGGCTGAGAACCACATCCCGAGGACTTCTTTTATCAAAGGCAGGTGCGATTGTCACTATGACCGGATGCATAATTACTGACGTTATCAAGACCCTCAACTGGATGCGGCATTGAACACCACGGCGCAATGGCCAAGCAGGCCTCAAGCTTTCCTACTGGTCAACACCGCTTTCAGCACAATTGGCAAGTGCTACCACCTGTCTCCTTCCTCGGCAGTACGAACGACGCTGGAGCGGGCTTATCAGGACTTGCGGTCTCTTGATCAATTGGCAGTATGCAAGTTATTTGTGCTCTTCGCGCTAGGAGAGGCATACTCTATTAGATCGCCATTAGACAATACCGGCGCACTACCAGGACTCCACTACTTCGCGAGGGCCAAAACTATTCTGAGAGTCATCCCAGAACGACCTAAGATTGACCATATCGAGATTCTAGTGATGTTCGCTCTTTACAATTCGGTCATGAACAGACGACACAGCGCTTTCCGTTATATCGGGTCTGCCATGAGGTTAGGTCTAACCATAGGACTGTATCAAAACATGGCAGAGCGACAACTACCGGACAAAGCAGCTAGACAGCGCAGAGTTCGTCTTTGGTGGACGATGTATGTCTTGGACAGAATGATGAGCAGTAAAGTCGGCTATCCGACGTTGTTGAAGGACGAAGACGTCGAAGTAGATCTTCCAACTGATGAAGGTCTAACGGATGCACAAAAAGATGACTTCATTGACGCCGACTACCTTACTGCCAGCATAAGTCTAGCTCGCATCGCTGGTGGCATCATTGGCAGTCTGTACAGTCGTAGAAAGCTTCCTGACACTTTCTCTCAAAGAGTGCAAGCCATTTTTCGGAAACTAAGAGATTGGGTTGAGGCTCTGCCACCAGGCTTGCAACTGAGACAGGAAGACGCCTCGAGTCAGGTCGCACGCCACATTGTAATGCTGCATTTGTCTTTCAACCAGTGCGTCGTATTAGCCACACGACCAATCCTGCTACACGTGTTCAGAATCTCAAACAGGATCGGTGGCACGACCGAAGAAATCTCTCCGGCTACTCTGGCACTGGCATCAACATGCTCGCATTCTGCAGGCCACAGCTACCGCCTATTGATGAGAAGCTGGGTCAATGGCTCTTTTTTCACTCTCGACTACCTATCTGCTCAATATCTCTTCGCATCAGCCACCATCCTAGCGATATCAAGTCTGTCCAACGACAGTCACGCGAAATCCCATCAGAACGACCTAGAATCTGCCACCCATCTGCTCCGACAATTGAGTATGCTAGGCAATCTCGCAGCCTCAGAATTCTGTGGGCATCTTGATGCAGTGCTACGGTCCATCGCTACCTTCAAGGCCGGACGGGGAGAGTCCACAGAAGGCTCAAACTTGGTACAAGCCAGTCCTGCAGCTATTCGCCCAGATACCGTCACTACTGAAATGGCACTTTTCGGACCTCTGGTGGGAGACTTCTTGACACAGACAGATACTGAGCTTGGTATGCCTCTGCTTCTTGATGATAGTGCTTTGGATTGGAGTGCATGGGCTGGCGTGCTGGCTGACCAAGAGCCCACCCCCGGACATATCAACATTGGTTTGTGAGATCTCGATATATAATAGTCTGACTATCTTCAAGCTTGGCAGTGATCGAGTCAATGATCAAATGATAAGCAATGCAACATACATAGTTACTAACGTAGACGTAGCCGGAAAGAAATTGATCCGGCACCAAACTCCCTCTCTCCTATAAGGCCTTGCAACTATAGCTGCAAAAAGGCAGGATGCTTTTGATGATCAAGTACATGTCCATTAAGAGCGATACTGCCCCTTAATCTCTTTAGACCTACATCGAAAACCAAAAATAATTGTGCCTTTTGACCGCTATGTTGTGAGGAGCTTTTGCTAGACTGGGAGCTCGGTTCTGGTGCGATTCCTGTGCCCCTACGTCTACGTTATCTAGTGCAAGATAAAGTATGAGTGAGCAAGTGTCAAGCGGACTCGAGGGACAAGTGACGCGACCGAAGAGCGTTGCAATAGTATATTAAGCGTTTGAAGTACTGTCATGTGCCTCTTAGATTCGCTATATGAGATATCACCTATTGGCAGCACATCACAGTCGTCAGCATGTCACATCCAAACGGCAACAAGGGAAACACCAGATCACTTAAGTCACGGATATAAGAAAATCACCAAAATCCAAGAAAAAACATGTGCTTCGATTGGAGAATAGCTACTCCCCCTGATTCCAATCGATAATAGAAGTCTCCGAATGATTTTCATTTCCCCTAATGCATTTTCGAGCTAGCCTCGGAAACCCTGATTTATGAATCGACTTTTCCCCTAGGCTGAATTTTCCCTTATTATACCTCCATAGGCTTGGTTGTTCCCTTTTGTGCCTGTGCCATTTTTCTTCCGTGGGCCTGCTCTCGATTTGGGTGCGATGTGAGAAAAACAAGAAAGATGGAAGTTTTGGATTTCGAAGATTGCATGCGTCATCTCAGTGGATGTCTGTGGATTTGACCATAGTTTTTGACTGTCGACGGTGTCCGATATGTACCCAGGAGAGCTGATCACTCATTCCTTTGCGCTATCGTAACATGTGTGAGTGTCTCAACTCTTCTAAAGTCTCTCAGTAGACGTAGATGCTCTGCGAAACGTTTCGTGACTTTTGATAATGGCCGTAAATGTGCTCTTGGATGCCGGGGCCAGGCGCTTTTGGTCTGAATCTGCTGAGCGGGCGTATACTATCAAATGACTATTGAGCAGCCATTCTGCTACTGCCTGTATATTCCCAGATTAGGCGTGTGCCAGCGATCATGGTCAATTTGTTCAAGTAGCTCTTGAGACGTTTTCGATCCTGGGCGTTGTACGAGATGTACTTTGGAGGCCAGTGGACCTTAGGCCGAAGGCCTTGGACTTGGCCAAGATCCACCATATCCTGATTCGACATGGCTTCTGAGGTATCAAGACTGAGCTCCTCGAGCGCAAATAGTGCGCGGCGGACAGGGTAACGAGAAACGAGAAGAGGATGTGGGTTGTTCAACGGGTGTTCAGTCAAGCGAATGACGACCCCCAGCAAGGGACCTGTTTGGCTGTCGACATCGGTGACACCTGTAGAATATTGCTTGGTGTGGGCGATTAGGTAGACCTCTTTTGCGCCGCAGATACAGGACTCATGGGTTTGCATGCTCCAGAAGAGAAACTTGAGGACTTTCAGCGCGCACTGATCCGATGGAGTGCAACCGAACGAGAACGACTCCATCTGCAAGACACGAGACATGTCTGCGTAGAGGAACTTGTTCAGGTCTGTGGCTGTTTCAAAGTGTAGGCTTTGCTCATTAAGACGGTTGGGTACGGGCAGTCGCGACGGTTGCTTTGTGGCGAAATCGATACTGGTAGTGTCAAGGGCACGAGAGAGCGCCGCGATATCATCACTCTCTCTAGCCGGGTTGCGTTTGAGAAGTGCCAAGAGTGAATGCATGCGAATATTGGGGTGGTTCGGCAGGAGCAGTGTGTACGTCAAAGCGCTCATGGGAAACTGCTTGACAGGGGAAGGATTGCGCTCAAACGCAATGATCTGGTCGATGCTGGCAAAGCTGACGACCATGCGCTGATGGAATTCTCAAGTCAATGAACGTTCGGGTAGCAATGGGGAAATCACTAGGGTTTCACTTACGCTCAACATTGGATGTGTTCTTGTGTTTTGGCGTGTGCGTTTTGGGTTTAGAGCAATCTGCTGGTTGTAGGGAGATGCAGGATCAGCGGTACGGCCCAGATTGAGAGACTCTCTGTTGTAGGATACAGAGAAAGTGTCTCGCGGCATCATATCGAGCTGATACATCGTCACTTCGGAAGAAAGGTCCCAATAGTGCTCGAATATGTTGTGGATGGTCTCAGCAGGCAGCGCATCAATCTTGTCCAGAAGCGACATGGCTCGTGAGGTCGATTGTTCTTGACAAGGCCTTCGAGGTCAGGTGGATGTGCGGTTGTTGAACAAAGAATTGGTGGGCGGAAGTGTGGTTTCTGGACACAAAGGTGGTGTGGGGAAGATGTTGCAACCCATACGAAGTAAATGAGAAACAGTTGACAGGGAACAAAGTGATTACCACTCATCCAGTGAATGAACGGAGTGAACGAATACGGAGGATGCGAGATTCACTAGATGAAGCCGCTTCTTTTGCCAGACGCTGCAGACATATGCTGTTCGAATGCACAAGTCTAACAGAAACAAAGCCATGTCCAGTGAGAGCATGTCAGAAAACTGCTCTCTATGGACAGCACAACCTATCTGGATAGCATCATGCCTTGCGACTGTAATTTGTGGGAGATGCACTGCTGTGGAGATTAGACCTCGAGAGGATCCCACAGTAAGGTAGAGCACTTCTGAGTTGTGGGTTCAAGATGAGCTTGCAATGTCAGCCTTCTCACTGAATGGATGACCTACTTGCAAAAACATCGTGCCTTTTGACAGGAGCTTAGCATGCCGTGACTCGTGAAGGGGAGGTGGGGTTTCTCTGGTTTTCATGGGTCGCTCCTTTGTAGTTGACCAAGAACCCGTATCTGTTGAAAATATCAGCTACTCGACCATATGGTATTGAATTCGGAGTAGACCATGTAGGTCTAACTAGTCTCTTCGTCTTGGGATATCTTCGACCGGTAACAGGAATACCCGATAATGAGCCGCCGGTCTAGAAACAAGAGACGATGAGCTTGTCTCATCGACTTTCTTTGTTATCAGGCATAATATAGTCACGTGCTTCCTGGTACGAGTGACTGGAGCCTAGTATAACATTAATGGATGGATGTTCTAGAGTGGACTGTGCCATGTCGAATGCAATTTGCGCGAGACGCTAAAGAGAATGAGCTTATCTCATGTTTTCTCTTTATGGACTTACGCAAACTGCATAGTTACATGTCTGTCATCCTAGAAGCAGTAGTTAAGTGTTCCTGAATAATGTACAGAGCCTATAAGATCCAAGTCCTAGAAAAAAATAATGCTGAAATCAGAAGTTGCCCGGGCGCTTGTATGTGTTCTAGATATGCAAAAAGACGATCGGAACGGGACTCGAACCCGCAACTTCGGCCTCGCAAATGTGTAGGAGGGCCGCGCGCTCTAAGGGCTGTTAGAATTTGGAAAATTGGCGTTTAGACGGAAGATTGAACATACACCATTGCGCCATCCGACCTGGACTTCTGTCAACGGCCAAAAAGATAATTCATAACCCACACAACATGTGCCGTTCCTCGTGCGGGTACGAGTCCCGTTCCGATCGTCTTTTTGCATATCTAGAACACATACAAGCGCCCGGGCTAAAGCCCGGACGCTGCAAAGACTATTTAGTTAGTCGAGTCCATTTACAGAAAGATGCCATAACAGCAGAAAATATGCCTACAATACACATGCAACGATGCGAGCACAAGTCTATAGCGTCGGATGTGATCTAAATTCGATTTTTACCCCTTATATTCTAATGGATCAAGAGAGGGGCTGAAAGAAATACAACTAGATCCTCCCGACTCTCAAGCCGTAGCGATGCGCGGTGATTGACGCATCAAAATGCACGATAATGTTGAGAAATTGCACGTCGTCCACAGAGACCGACTATTTGACACCCTCTCCTTGGACCCATCTCTACCTTTAAAACCCATCGTGCAATTTGACAGTAGTGTTAGTGACAAACTTAAGCACACGGGGAGGATCGATATGCCCATGGCTGGCTATTTATACTTTTACCAGAGTCTGCATCCGGCAACAACGTGAAAATGAAACAAAGGACCTTGCATTTCTTTGTCTTTGTACAAGATATATAAGCCTAGCTACTAGCTTTTGCGGGTTGCTCTAGTAAGATATCCTTAACAACGGAAAATGTGCCTACCATACACATGCAACATGGGTATACTCGCTTTCGCTTACAGGGACTTCAAAAGAACGAATATTTGAGAAATTGTAAATTCATGCCTCTCTCTCTCTCTTCTCTCAACGACCCTTCACCTCCACAGAAAGATACAAATCATCTCCCCTTCTGCTGGGTGTGAGTTTGGGCTCCCAAAGCGGACTCTTCAATCCCATCTGAGGAGTCTGATCATTCCCTCTCTTATTCCTGTTTTCATACTTTCTCAATGGCGATTCCGGTGCCTCTCTGATATTGGCAATCCTCAAGCCTCTTCCAAGATCCAGAGACAAGTCTTCACCACGTCTCTTTGCAGCCAAAGTGACTTTGCGACTGGAGATGGTTGAAGGAGAAGAACGAGGAATAGCTTGATTGGAAGGACGAGGGACCTTAGGGTAAGAAACCGGTGATAGTTGTTTATCGACCTCATTCTCAGGTGTTGTTTCATCTGGATCGACTGATTCGAAAGTTGTGGCTGATGCCCAGGAGTTGCGGACGGCACGAGGCATCAGAGGCATTGGTGCAAAGTGAGGTTGGCTGAAGCGTTCGTGGTCGTGGGGACTCCATTTTGGTGCTACGGGGGTGCGGCTGTCAGAGCTGGTGTAGTAGGCGGGGAGGTAGCTTGCCGCACTGCTCGGTGGCATTGGCAGATTTTCGTGTCCGCTGATGCCCGTGACTAGTGTGATGCCGTTCTGTGCTGATATCTCATCGTGTCTCACAGGCTTGCGTGGGATTTGAAGCATCAGACCTGACTTGGTCATTTCTTCCGGCGAAATGGTATATTGATCTGCGAAGCTGGGCCCTGATGGAGGATGAATGGGCGCCAGAAACAGAGGTCTGGGAGGGTAGGGAGGAGCAGGGAGTGTCTTCTTGTGTCCTGGAGTCTTGCAGTCTTCCTCGAAAACCGTCCATCTAGTGGCGGCACTGTCAGGTCGAAGCTGCTTGCTTGCCTTCTTCAAATTGATTGTGATGTTGGCGATTGGGGTAGGAAGCCTCGAAGACCTTGTCTCACTACGACTGGGTGACGGAATGCTTGCTCTATGCGACTTGAGACCGTGTGGAACCTGGCGTATGTCTGGACGAGATGTCTCTCTCCACCACTCAAGCTGTGGCCGCAGTGATGGCCTGAAACGACGTTGCGTGATAGTCTCGGGTGATTTGGCAAAGCTGTCGAAAGACGAGCGAGGCGATCTGTTCGGGCTTGCTTGGTAGGATCTTGGAGGTCTGACAGGACCTTCTGGAGACGAAGTAGCCGGTCTGGTGGTGTTCTTAGAAGGGAATCTAGATCCTGTCGGAGACGACTGGTCTTGGAAGTCGAGACGGTGGCTCGATTTGAACCACTTTCTTGTCGGTGTGCCAGACTTCTTGTTTTTCTTTTCCTTCTTGCGACGTCTTGCACAGCAACAGCAGAAGAAGCATAGTCCGAATAGCAGAGCAGCTATCGCTATTGAGGCAACCGAGATACCAACAGTCTGGCCTGTCGTCAAGATTTGGGGTGGTCCGGTTGGTGTGGAAGAGACCTCAGTTGATGCTCCTGATGACGAAGTGGGAACTGTTGATGTTGAGGTGATGCTCGTACTCGAAGCCTGAGTTGTCAGAGTGGTGGGGATGGTGGATACACCAGTCGCTTGCGGAGATGATTTCGATGTCGGCGATGAAGAGGTGGATGGAGCAGCAGCCCCCGTCGTCAACAAGGTCAAGACAGAATGAGTGGCTGTTACGGTCTTGGTGTATGTAGAACACACATTGAAGGCATCATGCTCAGATGCATTCCTAACTCCAGCAGAGCAACTTGAGTAAACGCAGCCGAGCACTACCTCTCCAAAGGTAAAGCCAGAGGTGCTGTAATTTGAGCAAAGGCATGCACCATCAGTGGTACTCTTGCATTTCTGAGGAACGAAAGACGAGACAACTGCCGAGGATACGCATTCTTGAGCGCAGGTAGGAATGGTTTGCAGAAGCTTTGCCGGCAAAGCTACTGTATCTCGTTGGTAAAGAGCGTGAGGTTGTACAAATTGAGGAGCCATGTTGTGTTAAATTTATGCTGTATGCTTTGGTTTTGGTGTCAGGATCTGTAGTATGAAAAAGAAAAGAAAGAGGTATGAATGAAACGTCTGAACAAGGACCATACCTACAATAGAGCCTATTGGTGACAATTGGAAATGAGTATTATTGTGAGAACGTCATAATAGGAAGATTAGAATGAAAGATGCCGACCAGCGGTACGTGAATAGACGAAAGGGAAGAAGAAATTAGGAGAATAAGAAAACAGCAGAGACAATGGCAGAAAGAGATGTCGAGAAGCTACGCACACTCACGCCGGCGAGGTCTTGTTATTGTCTTTTGCAAAAGTCTCCAGCAGCCGCCCGGCCATCGTCATCATACACATGCGGTGGCAGGAATAGTTACTCAAAGCGCCGGAGAAATACTTGATACACAGCCATAGGCTGCAGAGACATCTTGCAGAAGAGTCGGCGCTTAGCACGACCTCGAAGACATGCAGAAAGGCGCACAGACCATGTGGTGCTACGAGTGAGAATACTCGACGCTTCTGGTCAAAGACATTGTTCGAGGCATGATTTCAAAAGATGATCGATTGATTCCTGTTCTAAGACGTGTGGGTCTTGCTGCGCCATTGCTGTAAGTTATGAGGGGGTATCCATCGAGAAAAATTGTAACAAAAGGTGACCTTGAATACTCCAGCCCAATGCCTCGAAATGCAGCCCTTGTGAAACAGTCCAGTGCTTTATTTCAAGCGTCCATAACCATGCCCGACTCCTTGGGCCCATATCCCGATTCCAAACTCCAGATGCTGTGTTGTAGTAAAAGTCGAAAAACACCATTGCAACCAAGACCGCAAATGCCGCTGATAAGAAAAGTAAGAGAGTTATTGCCTAGAAAGCGAAAGGAGCATTCTCGCGAAGGTCTTGGACGAGCTCGTTGACGTTGCTCAGGTACTGGCCGAGCAGACGCTGTTTCTCATCTGTTGTTTTTGCGAAGGCGTGGTTCTCATTGGTGTTGATGCGCTTGCTAGACTTTCTCTGCGGACCAGCCGAAGAAGAATTGACAGAAGGCGTTTCGGGCATGAGATAGAAGTAGAGGAACTCGACAACCTTCAACTTGACTTCTCTGGATGTGCTGCGTGACTTGAACAAGCTTGCGATGGCAAGGAGGCCGTCCATCTTCTCAAAGGTGCGAGTGCTTTCGGGAGTAGCAAGAAGAGCGGTAACGAGGACGAGGAGGGCTTGCGACTGGACGACGGGTGGATTTGCAGCGTCTAGAAGGTCGAGAATGAGGTCCATGTAGCTCTCTCGGCGGAAGAGAGCGCGCGAGGGAGGGTGAAGGAGGAGCACGCCTTGGAGGATGTCCAGAGCCGAGAGGATGATGGCGTTTGACTGGGTAGCTGTAGCATGTTAGATGGAGGAGATTCATCGTCGGGCGCGAGTACGAACCATTGGGCATTCCCAGCAGAGTCTCGAGACAGGCCATCAGACGAGAAGCGACTTTTGTACATGTCAGTCTATCGAAGTCAAAGCATGGCCAAGAGTACGTACCATTCCATTCAAAGCCCTCCTGTAGGCGGAAGAACTCCCTGTAGGCAGGGTCCTGGCAGACCTGACTCAGCTGTCTGGGTGGTAGCAGCGTGTCGCCCGACAGACGCGAAGAAGAGGAAGACGGTCTACGCTTCTGCTGCGAGCATGAAGGGGGGATGCATATTTGAGCCAAGAGACCTTCGATCTGGCGCAGGCCCTTGCGGATCTTGATAATGTCCTTGGACGAAGTGTTGTCAAAGGAGAGGGATAATAGTGCTTCCATTGTGTCGTCGCGTGTCGGCACAAAATAGCACAGGCACTTGAACAGGCACTAGGACGACACAAGTCTAGAAATGTCGAGATCTAGGGAAGTGCACTGTGGCTGCCATCAACCCTTAATACCGCGAGCCCTCGAGCCGTCGTTTCGTCCCTCGAGCTCGCCCGGTCCGTGTCAACACAACCGCGTCACGCAGGGCAACCACCTGCCAAAGTCAAATTGCGACAACGTTCCTGTTCCTAACCTCGACATGATGAAGCCTGTGACGATTATCCAATCTATCCTTCTTTACGACAGAGGGAACTGTTCAGTTGGCGATCCTCAAACACACGTCGACGGCTGCGCTCACTCTCCAGCCTCCCCAGCCATCACCCCAAATCTTGCAACTTCAGGCCGCAACAAGTCAACCATCGTCATATTCGACATGCAATTTTAGAAAGCCGCTCTTCAGCCCAACCCCTAGGTACACTCGCCCGTCGCAACGCCTATAGCTCGTCGTTATCGACAATACTATCGGCAATAGTCGACCGGTCAAAGACCCCTGTCCAGAATCCGTTGACGCGCCTTTGTAGACTCTCGCCCTCCATGTTCTCGCTCCTCTCTTGTCGTCTACACAGGCCAGCCTCCTTGTGCGCCTCAGTCAGTCGACTTTCTACCGCTTTCCAACCATCTCTCTCTATCAATCACCACCTGCAATCCGTGCCTGCCCCTCAATCGTCGGCCATCAAGACAGAAACGGAGGAGTCAAGAGAAAAGAAACAGCGCGACGACTACAGGCTTAGGCTCAACGCTCGTCGCAAGGCAAAATATATATCCGACCCCCATTACCGTGAGCTCGCATATGCTAGATGGAGGAACCTGAGTCCTGCCGCCCTCGAAAGAAGGCGTCATGCAAGCGCCCTCGACAATCGTCGAAGATGGACCAGCGACTTTGTTTTCAAACAGCGCGCTTTACTGTGGTCGTGGCTAACCAGAACGCTCAAGCTCCGGGACTTGCAATGGAGGACACATGAAGCACAGCTTTCTGCGAACCCCGTCAAGCGCCATTGCTCAGGATGCGGCTATGTGAAACCACCCCGTAAACTCTGGTTCCGCAGAATCGTTCCAGCCTCTTCCGACTCAAATCTATTCGACTGCTTTAGATGCTTCACGTCAGAATGGGTTCCCGAGAAGGTTTTGCCCATCGGCTATGAGCATGTAGTATTTGGCTCAAGAGTGAGAATCAAGCCTCGTTCTGTCTCAACACCTGGCCGAGAGGGCCAAAGTCAAGAAAACACCAGAGAATCTGGTGACTCAGGGACCACAGCTCATAACAAAACGTAGTGAGTCCCTAAATATCGCTTAAGCTAGGATGAGCAGTTCGGTACAACACGTTCAATCGACTTCAATAGCCTATGCATGGAATACAAACAGTGCCAGCAACAAGAACATATACTATCAGCCAGAACCAATGCTTGGTACTAATGTGACCCTGGGAGTACGACGAATATTCAGTGATGCGTGTGCCTATACATAACAAGGGAACGCCTGTAGAGCAGTTTTTTCTCAAGAAGCCCTTTGCCGAACGAGGTTGTCTCAATCTTCTTTCTTGGTAAGGACTAGTATTTGGTGAGAAAGAGAATCACGTGTTACTAAGCTGAGTTAAGTGTTGTTGTATAAGTTGATCCTATGTACTACCACAACACCACAATTACCAAACTCTTTTCAACATGGCTACCACAATGGCACCTTTCCCACGGGTCTACTTCCGCTACGTAGAGCCCCTGATGATCACCTTTGGAAGCCTAAATCTCATCTCGACTGGTGCGTCCAGCGCCTCGACGTACCTATCCATACAACCTCACCCAGTACTGGCAACCGAACACTTCCTGGCTCTCCAAGCGGGCAGCATGATGCTTCTCGCAGGCCTCTTGCTCACTATCATCATGTGGACGAGCAATGAGATCAAAACCATTAGGCTCACGATCATGGTTCTTGCGGCTTCAGATATACCTCACTGGATCTTTGGAGCTTGGTGTTTGGGCCCTCTCGCTTTGGAGCCTAGCTCTTGGAGCGCTGAGATGAAGGCATACATGGGAGTGCCGGTGGTCACTTTTCTGATTAAAGTGGCATATTTGACGGGATTGCTTGGACGCGATCAAGTTACCGACAAAGTCAGGAAGGAGCTTTGAGATGTTTGTAGACAGATCAGGACATGTGTTTTCAGGAAGGATCATCCTTGTGCAACGCGAGATGAATCGAGACCTGTCGATTTTGAACAGCGCTCCAAGCGCATCATGCAGACGAATTTAGCACTCTCCTCATATCGTTTCCGTTCCTGCATGGGTGCCGAATTCTGCAATTTCCACCACTCCGCTTCTTTAACTGAATTCCACACTTTCTAAAAGCGACAATTAATAACAACCCTGCAGCCAATCTCATCGACTAAAATGCTGTTCGGGCATGATCGCGATTCTTCAATTGTCTGGATTCATGTGGTTCGCTTGTCGATAGGGGTGCATTAGTATTTAATAGTAACTGGATAGTAAGCAATACCTAAGTATTCCGGTTACTAAGCTGCAAAACGAGGTTAGTATTTAAGCACGTGACTTCGCCACCGCGGAGCCATGATCTTAGCGCTCTAAACGCTTAGATTAGCTCTCGTGGTTGCTATATAGACTAATTATCAACGTAATAATAGCTACTTACGGCGGTTAAACTACAAGCGCAATTAGCTAGTAGTTCTACGCAGTTAGCGAAGGTCGTTTTAACTACAATTAGTGCTACAACTAGAAGGTCAAAATTAAGAATAACGACCGTAGAGAGCGCTACCTTCTAGCATACGGAGCCTTTATTTAAGCCGTACGCGAGGGAGCAGTTATAATAGCTCTATTTAATAAGGAAGATAACTTTCGAAGGAAGCTTAGAGAGGCCGTTAGCGAGGCTAGCAAGGAGGCTATTATTACTACGTATAGTCGCTACGAGCTAGATAGACTCGCTTTAATGTTAATTTATCGAGGAGGACTACTATTTAACTATTATTAGTCGAATCTAGAGCTTCTTTAACTGCTTAAGGCGCTTAATCTAGCTCTTAAATACTTACCTCCTTCGCGCGTACGGCTCCGTAGAGAGCTTCTTATCGAGTGTTCGAAGGCCGTAGATAAGGAGGTTAAAACTATTATTAATGCCGAGCGCTAGATTAATGTTATTAGCGATAAGTCTAGTACTCGTAATAGAGACCGCGTCGTTAACCTCTCTATTAATACCTTACTTAGCTAAGCGTTCTTTATCGAGTCCTTTAATGCCGGCGGTATAGTTATTAGTAGTAAGTAGCTACGCGAGACTATTACTAAAAAGGTCCGTTAGCTATCTAATAGCAATTTAAAGAGGTAGAATAGCATCTATACGGATACTTATAGCTAGTAGAGGAGCTTCTATACGGCTCTACGCGAGCATCTAGAGACTAAGTACGTGTTTACTATGCTCTACGATAACTATAGCCTCTAGCTCGGATTAAAGGACATTAGCGACCTAGAGACTAATAGATCTATTAGCTATTACTCGGCATTAATCCGCGAGCTAAATATAGTACTTACCTTCTTCCGCGTAAGTAATAAGGTATAGTAATTGCTACTATAAATCGCTACTAAGGAAGGTAAGCAGTTAGTCGCCTTTACTATCGCATATGTTACTCGCTAGGGCTCTTACTTCGCTACTATTAGTACGCTATCGAAGAACAAGCAGATATTAAAGGCCGCCTCTACGTAAGGCATAGTAACGAACGCTAATGTTAAAAAGCTAGTTAACGACGAAGCGTAGTAGTGTCGAATTTAGAGTCTTTAGAGCTTAATACGGCCCTTCTACTACGCATAGAAGCTCTCTAAGAACGACCGGTCGACTGTTAGTATAGTAGTTCCTCGCTAGCGCTAGTTACGTAAGGAATTAGAGGCGATACCGAACTTGCCGTATAAGGAAGAGGTTCTTAAGCGATTTAACGAGCGCCTTACTATCTAGTCGACTAACATACACTATGCTAGCTACCTTCTTAACTGCTAGATTAACAAACTAGAATAAACGAAGGAGGAGTACGCTACTACTATACGCTAGTTCGATACGTACGTTAGTAAAGAAAACAGAGTTAGCTTTTAGAGCTAGTTTACCGATTATATTGACCGCGCCGGTATATTCTCTCGGCTAGAGCTATAGTATAATGCTATACGCTTCTAACTAGTAGTCTTCTAGTTACTTATAGTAAGGTACGGTGCTACTAAGCTCGCTAAGCTCGCTAGAAGGTTAGCTATTACTCTAGCGAACTTAGTCCCCTTAGAGCGCTCGTTCTCTATAATAAACTACATCTAAAATAACTTCCGCGCGAAGATGTCGATAGCTATAACGTTAATGTTATACGGTATTTATATAAACTTATAAGCGCTTAACCGGCGTAAAGAGCTAATTACTAACATATAGCGTAATTAGCAAATTTAGAGACGAGCCTAGAGGCATAGCGCGTAGAGTAATCCTCTCTTAGAGCGCATTATTTAGAATAACGAGATTAAGCAAATTAAGCTCGTAGAGGCCCTTCCTATTAATAATCTTATCGACAAGGTAGTAGTAGCTATTCTAGCTACTTAGAGCGCGCTCCGCTAACTCGAGTTCCCCTTCGAGGCCGAGAAGGCTTAACTAATGCTACTACCGCCTCCTCTCTCTACCGATAGGCTATTACCCTTATAGGTTACCCTTTGCTCTATACGGCACTAAGCACACCTCCTTAAGCCCTTTAAAGGCTATCTAATAAAGAAGAAGAGGCAGTTAAAGAAGCGTAAGCAGCTAGAGCTAGAGCTAGAGCTAGAGCCTTCTTAGTTCGCTATACCTTCTTAGCCTTCTTAGTTCGCTACGCCTTCTTAGCCTTCTTAGCCTTTATAGTTCTCGTCATTTTAAGGCCCTCTAAGCGACTCGTAACTATACTCTATTAGAAGCTCTACTCTAGCTTACCTTACTACGCCTTCTTAGACCCCTCGAGTTATTACCTCCTCTATACTAACTACCGCTAATATATAAGATTATAAGTAGTTCGCGCGCTCGCTACTCGCCGAGCTAAGCTAGCTTAGCTATTAGTTTAATACATACGCTTAGTAGAGGCAAGCGCCGATATACATTAAAGAGGAAGAGGACAACTACTTACTAGCTACGCATGCTTTACTTAACTTTACGAGTCAAAATACTGAGAATACTTAATAAATATAGACCTTAAGAATTTGACCATTTCCACCTAGAAGTTGTACCTAGAATTGACCGAATACCACTAAAAAACGCCTGTTACGGGTACAACTAGCGGGCGCGGGGGACGCGGCGATACCTCGGCAATACCAGGTATGAATAGTACGCAATAGTATTCAGAAAGTAACCAGTTATTAACTTATCGGTTAGTAACTTCGAACAAGCCTACTTGTCGAGGCGATGCCGTCACCGGTTCCTGTTGCCGGAACCGTTTCATGACGGGCGCCTTTGCCGAACGTGCTTGGTTCGGTGCTTGATGTCAAGCGCCGGGCGCTTTCTCTTCTCCATCTCTTGAAACTTGGAACCAAGACGCGACCGGGCCGTGATATGGTCATGGACGGGACAACCTTGCAACAGAAGTTCTGGAATTCAGTGCTGCTCAATTGCTCTTGGACAAACTCCCTCGGAAATTTGTGCAGACTGGCAACGGATGAGTACGGCTAACAATCCTGGTCTCTTTTGCAGTCATGTCCGAGTAGGTTCCGTCGGCACCATCGCAACTTCTCTCTTGCAGCATGAACCAATGTTTCCGGTGGAGTTGCAGGATTCCCCAACCCCAGGTAGATCATGGTGTGCAGAGTCAGTGTCAAGGCTCTCTACCGATCCAATCCAGACCTGCGGGTGGATCTTCGACCCGCCCATATAAAATAATTTCCTTCAGGCTCCCAGCTTTTCTTCCATCATACCTTGTTGTGTTTTTGGAGACTTTTGTAAGACCTCTTATTGGTAACTGCTCTCATTTTCCTTGCCCACACTCGTTTCACTCTCATTCTTTGCAAGCCCTTGCCCTCTTTTCTTCTATAACAATCGATTCTATTCAAGACAATCTTTTACCACACGACAAACATGGCTCTTCAACGTCTCTGCTTCGCTGCTTGCGCTTTGTTCCTTGGAGCTAGAGCGATCGACACCATTACTGTTCCGGACGTTATCACCGCTGATAGCCCATTCACCTTGACCGTTACACCCAAGGACGATGCATCAGGAAACTACCGTATTTACCTTGACACCACTCCTCCTGGCTATGCTGGTGGTCAATCTTGTGCGTTGCGATAACACCTCATATACGCGTGTACACAAGACTGATAACCACAGGCTACCTCAAGAACTCAACCTCCACAGACATTACCGCTGTAAACCTCACCATCCCAGCCGACTTCGGTCCCAACGGCGACTTCTACTCCATCTCTACTCGCGACCTCTCAGACTCAGACACCGACGCCAGCTATGTGTTCAGCAATGCTTTCAACCTCACCGGCGCAACTGGAAACTACTCCGAGTACGAAAACAAGCTGAATGGCGCCCCCCTCTGGGACTCCAACAGCCTCCCCTGCGATTCCTACAACTGCGCGCGTAATTGCGCTCAAGATTCTTACCCCAAGGACATGATTCCTGGATCGGATGCTTTCAACACTATGCGCGCTTGCATTATGAAGTGCCCTGGTGTTGAGCAGGAGACTAAGACTTCTTCCTCGACTTCGAGCACTGCTACTGCTTCGAAGACTGGCTCCCAAAGTTCTCAGACAACATCTGGCTCAAGTATGTCAAGTCAGGCCTCGTCAACTTCTGGAACGGCTGCCGCTGCTACTTCGTCTGGTGCTGCTGTTGCAAATATGATTCCTGCTTCTTTTGTTGTCGCTGGTGGACTTCTTGCGTTGTTTTTGTAGGGAGCTCATACGCCGAGTTCAGGGACTGGGCCATTGATTGGCCAAAACTCTGTTTTCCGCAAACCATGTCACATCTCAATATCATCTATGAAGCAATGAAATGCGACCACGGAAGACCATATACATACTACAACACATACATAATAAACTCTACACAAGGTCGTACTTTTCTGTCTGGTTATGCTCTTTCAGATTTTCGTTCCTTGTCACTTCGGCATGGATTGGGAAGTTGGTCGCATTCCAGCTCAGATCATTCTAGACTCCGTGACGTATACGTAGTTTAGACGTGCAATATTCAGGACGCTTTGAATTCAAGCCTTGTATAGCAGACAGAGCATTGTTGCTGAGCGGGATCGCTGCTGTGATTCAAGTCAAACGTGCTGGCGGTGACACCCTGTCTTGATGGGACCTAGTGGTTTTCCGGCACTTCTGTTTGCTTGTCCTCTATTACGGAATCTGGCAAACGTGTTGTAACCCCCAAGCATCTTTGTTGATCTGATTTGTCCGATCTGGTACGTAGTAAGAATGACAAAAGTTGGTATAAAGATCCTCGGGTAGAGATTCTCAAGACTGCGTGTATGGCACATCAATCAACTTAGGAAGTCAAGACTACAACAGGACGTCGAAAACAGTTGGCTTTTCTGTACATGAGATGAGAACAACATTCTCACACATTGCGTCTGTACTTTTGATATATCGCTGCAAGAAATTCTGTCCATCTACCAAACCCACACACACCATCTTCAAACGTGCAGATAAACCACATATCTCAAATCCTCACCCACCTCTTCATCACCCACATCCATAAAAGTGCCCTGCATCTTACAAACCCTCATTCCGAAATCCAACACAAAGTCCTCCGTCCACGCTTCACTGGTCCACAAACTTCCGGGTAAGAACATAGCGGCTTTTTTGACACGGTCCAGATATTCGGAGGCTTCTTCATCGGTTGCATCATCGGGATTGGCGGGTGCGATGTCGGGTTCGCCGTATTCGTTTACCAGAGAGGATGTCCAAGAGGCGATGAGACCGGGTGTAGATTGGGAGTGTTGGGCGAGATAGATGTAGCAGAGCAGGATTGTCCAGAGGTATTCTTCATGTTGCGAGCCGCGCAATTTGCGCAATTTGGTGGTGCCTGTTACGTATTTGACGCCGGCCATGAAGGACTTGTGTGCTGTGGGCATCTCTAGCTCGAGCAGGTCGAGGGCGTCTTCTAGAGTCCAGATTGCGGAGCCGGCATCAGAGGCTACGGTTTCGGGTTGTAGGTCTTTGAGATACTCTGCCATGCGTTCTTGCATTGTGTTGATGGTGTCGTATTGAATGTCGCGGTAGATTTTTACAGATGCTTGACGAGGATTGGAAGGTTCGGAAGGTAGGTTTGCGTTTGTTTCTTCCAGCTTGTTGATCTTTGGGATGAGCGACATCATGATGTGGAGAGCGATGCGAGGTAGGTAGCGTTTTCCATCGCCACGGTAGAGATAGTCTTCGGCATCTTCGATAGGAGCGACATCGACGCCTCTTTCCAGCTGAACGACGTAGCAGAACAATTCAGCCAAAGATGCCGGAATGCATCCCCATACTTGCTCGAATGGAGTTGCGTTTGCTGTTTCTTGCAACTTCGAGTGGAGCAGGCGGAAAGTCGCGGCTTCGGAGTTCCATTCGCCAGTGGTTTTGAAGTACTCGGGATTGGTGACTTCCAGCAGAGGATGGAGAGGTTGAGGGAGAGACTTGACGGACAGAAGCAAACCATCGTGGGGATTACCTGGTGTACAGAAGCCGTAGCCCATGATCAACTCCTCGCTGGACTTGGGACCGTAGTTGTTGTAGACTTGTGAGCCTGACTCGATCTTCTCGGAGACTGCCATGCTGAAGCGATCAAGATCATAAGTCCAGTCCACGCGAGCATTAGGATTGTGGTTTCCGATATCGATGGCGGGGAACAGAACAGAAAACTTCTTCCAATCTTCGGGATAGTCGTTTTGATCCAGGAGGACAGTCGTTGCCGTGCCGGTTGAATCATGTTTGTAAGCAGTCCAGTGATGGCTGTCTTGCGGTGTGACTGTCAAACCGTTGAAACTGCGTGATGAGTATACTGTGGCAGCCCATCTGAAGAGTTCCCTGCGTTGAAGTCAGGTACTGTATTATTGGCGCGTTTACACCGGATTCGAGATGTTGAAGTCGTGAATCCAGCCTTTGCTCTTTGTCTTGAAATAGCCCTAAGACTAGCAACCGTCGACACCTGATGGACTTACCATGTGTAATTTGTTGTGTCCACGCCAGCGGACTTCAGGACCTGTACTCCGTCCTCCCAATACTTCTTCCAGGCAGCCTCTCTACCAAGCAGAGTCGGATGAAGGTCTGTACCTTCTAACCATTTACGGTCTTCATCATCATAGAATATCGGAGTTTCGAAGCCTTGTTCGGGACTGGGCAGAATATCCAGGTAAGGCTTCCAGAATGACTGCTCTTTATTGAGCCATTGCGCCATCAGATAGAAGAAGCTAAGACCTTCGACCGTGAATGATTGAGCATGTGTTCTGAAGACTGGAAAATCATCATCCACTTGTGCATTGAGATTGGACATTGCCAGATTATGCGGTACTGTCAGGACATGTGTGCCAGACTCAATGACTTCTGTTGCCTGGAAATAAGAGCCTTGCTCAGCATCTTGGGCAAGGTGAACTGCTGGATGCAGGTAGCCGCCATTGCTTCTGAACCAGTTTTCAAAGGCTTCCATGGTGTAATATCGATATTCGTTGGACTGCGCTTGTCGCGTTCCAAAATAATTTTGATGTCGAGATGCACGTCATAGCAAGAAGCTCGGACCAGGCGATCGTGCTTTGCCAGCCTCTTACAAACTTGTCCGAGTCGTACATTCACACAACACGTATGGACACTTGCGGTCCAAGTCCTACTCTGCATGTGTAGGTCGCACGAACACGCGCCTCGAACAGATTCAGTGTACCGCGTACATGATGCGAGACGCTCCAATATGGTTCCTATCGCCGCTCCGCGTAAGACCGCTAAGTCCGGGACCATGGTGATGTAAGAGCATAGAAGACCTCAATTACCTTTAAGAGTCCCAGAGCCTGCTCTGAACCATTTTCAAACATATCCAACTACTCAAAATGACTTCAGCACAGAAAACGAATATCAATGTGGTCTTCGGAGCCATGACCTTCGGTCAGGAAGGCTCAGAGCAGGCACGCGTTCACGACCTCGACACTGCTGGCAAGATCCTCGACATCTTCCAGGCCCACGGCCACAATGAGATTGATACAGCTAGAGCATACTGTGAGGGTACCACTGAGACGATGCTCGGCGACCTCGAATGGCAAAAGAGAGGACTTGTCATGGAGACCAAATACTATCCTACTGCTGGAAAGTCAATCCCGTCATCATGGAACAACAACTTGAGGCACACTCCCGAGGATCTCCGTGAGAACCTTATGACCTCGTTGAAGGAACTGAAGACGGACAAGATCGATATGTGGTACCTTCATGGCGTAAGCTTCGTTCGCCATTGGTCTACCAAGTTTCGTAGCTGACCTGTATCGTGCAGCCCGACAGAACCACCCCATACGAAGTAACCATGAAAGCCGTCAACGACCTATACAAGGAGGGCCACTTTAAGAGACTTGGAATATCAAACTATATGGCATGGGAAGTTGCCCAGATCTGCGAACTCTGTCGCAAGAACGACTGGATCCAGCCAAGCGTCTACCAAGGTGTCTACAACGCTCTGCATCGCTCAGTCGAGCCAGAGCTCTTCCCTTGTCTACGCTACTACAACATCGCCTACTATAACTACAACCCATTAGCTGGCGGTTACCTGACCGACCGCTACAAGAGGGAGGATGCAGACAAGGATATCGAGAGTGGTTCACGCTTCGACCCCAACAAGTGGCAGGGCAAGATGTACCGCGGCCGTTACTGGAGAGAGGAATATTTCGCTGCTCTCGACTTGCTCCGTCCGGTCGCTAAGAAGCATGGCTTTACTGAAGCTGAATGTGCCCTGCGCTGGATGCAACACCACAGTCAGCTGCAGCGAGAGAAGGGCGATGCCATCATCATTGGAGCTTCGTCTCCTCATCACATCGAGTCGAATCTGAAGGATATGGAAAAGGGTCCTCTCCCGGCCGATGTTGTTGAAGCTTTGGACAAGGGTTGGGAGTTGTGCAAGGGCATCAGTGGAAGATACTGGCATTAAGAAGCCCGCTTGATGTTAGATTGTGCTCGTCCAAACAGACGTATGCTTACCTATGACACTGCTCAAATGAAAATGATAAATGCAAGCAATGAATATGTCCGGCTAGATGGTCAACTCCAGACCACTTTTGCTAGCAGTGTTTGGTGAGGTGTTTCCCAATGCATCAGAGAAATAGCCAGTGCTACATCCACTCGAATGAATATCTTCCAAACATAACACAAGTGCTGAATTTTCATTTGTGTTCTTGGATAAAATCAGAACAATCATGAGCAGGAGCAACAGGGCGTTGACCACACCATTCGCTGAGACGGTCTTGGCACAATGCACCCCTCTCCTCGACCCCTTCTCCGCCATCGTAAGCGGAGAAGCGACGATCCGTCAATTGTTTCTGGCTCGGTATTGATTTTGAGAGTAGGTAATGGGGACGGGCGGCATGTATACAAGAGCAGAAGACGCCCCAGAGAGTTGGAAGGCTCTACCACCTCTTCCCTCCGAGAAGCAACGCCTCACCAAACGCTCTCTTTTTGGCATCCAAATACTCCTATTCGTTGGTGCCGTCACATTCTTCGTTATGTTATACAAATCGTTTGCATTTGGCACAGCCATTGGATGTGTCAGTGGAGCCGCTCTCTCTTCGTCCAGAGCCCATTTGAGCGATACTCCTCAGTACTTCCAGACCAAGCCTGAGCTGTTCGCTGGTTAGTCTACATATATGACATGCATTTCGACCAATGCTGATGTTTCCAAGGTCCGACTCCAACTGGTCCCGCTCCATTCTTAGCACAAACCAATCCTGCTCCTTTCTTGGGCACATCCTACATCCCGAACAGTCCCCTGGAGACACAAATTCCAATCGCTGGCAACAAAAATGGCTCGAATATCTTTCAGATGATGGGTCAACTCTCTCACTACTTTCCCAACCCTGTCGGGTTTGGCGTGGACGAATACTCGCTCCCTCCTGGTTCTGAGATCGTTCAATTAAACATGTTGTCTCGTCACGGATCTAGATATCCTACCACTGGATCTGGTGCCTTTAAGTTCGGCCAAAAGCACAAAAACATGACCGGTGATGTAAAGTACACCGGCGAACTTTCCTTTTTGAACGACTGGAATTATCAGTTGGGCGCTGAGATTCTCGTACCTATCGGCAAGCAGGAGCTTTTCGATTCTGGCACCCTCCACTACTATCAATACGGACATCTCTACCCAAACAATGGCAGCAAGATCATTGCCAGAAGCACAACTCAAGATCGTATGACAAAGTCTGCAGAATACTTCCTGGCTGGCTTCTTTGGACTCGAATGGCCTACCAATGTTACCTTGCTACTCGCCATCGAAGACTCCACTGGTGTTTGGAACAACTCGCTAGCCGGATACTACAATTGCAACAACAGTAACAACTACCGTAGTGCCGGTGGTAATAACGCTACTATCGAGTGGTACGAAACGTATCTTGCCGATGCTACTGCACGTCTGCAAAAGCTGGCCCCAGGCTTCGGTTGGACACCCAAGGATTCGTACGATGCACAATCACTGTGTGCTTACGAAACTGTAGCTTACGGCTACTCTCAATTCTGCGGCCTGTTCACCTACGAAGAGTGGCAAGGATATGAATACAGCATTGATATACAATTCGCTGGCAACAACGCTTTCCAGTCTCCCACTGGTCGTGCTGTCGGTATCGGATACGTGCAAGAAGTACTTGCACGTCTTCAGCATCATACAATCGACTCTCCAACTGCCCAAATCAACGTCACACTGGACAACAATACAGCAACATTCCCTCTCGACCAAAGCCTCAATTTTGACTTCTCGCATGACACCAACATCATGAGTATCTTGACCGCATTTGGCTTTACTCAGTTCGCTCAGTTTTTGCCATCTGATCGCATCGTCCCTCATGAATTGGTTGTCTCGCACTTGGTAAGCACTCGAAACACTTTTTCTATCAAAAGCAAAGCTAATGAGCCTAGGAACCTTTCGCCGCCCGCCTAGACATTGAGATCATCAACGCTCCTGCTCCCGTGAAGGCATCACGCAACAACACTGATCTCTACGAAGAGGGTATGCAATATTCACAGCACTCAAAACCGGCTCATACACTAACGAATTCCCACAGGCAAAGCAACAAAGTACATCCACTTCATCCTCAACCAACGCACTATTCCACTCCACCGCAGTTTCCCTGACTGTGAGGAGCGCGACGATGGATGGTGTGAACTCGACACTTTCCTCGCTGTACAAAGTAAGAGTTTCGAGATCTCACAGTATGATTGGGCCTGCAATGGAGATTATGAGGCTGTTCCTTATGGTGAGATCACCAATGGCGTGCCTACACAGACAAGCTCGTAAGGATGGGTCTATACGAGAAGTTGAAGTTGGGTGTTTGTTAGGTTATTGTTTTGTAGGAATAGGCTGTCGTTTTATATCATTTTCTGTCAAGGGCTGTCAAGTGAGTGATGCTTGTAATTTTTATACGGAAGGCGCACTTTATACTTCGTGATGAGCTCCACTCGATGTCAACATGTTTGAGATCAATGTGAAGAAACCCCGGAAGCCAAACATACGGGAGTCATAGAAGTCTGTTTCAGCACACAAAGCCCATGGAGAGTCTGTTCCTACTTGGGACTTATACAGCAGTCCCATCATTCATTCTGTCACCATTACTGATAACGGGGCTTGAAAGATCATTATAGCACTTGTAATGGATGGAGAGAAAGAGTTTAGGAGGGTAAGATGGTTATGTACATGTTTGTTGGAGGGCCGGAGCTTAGTAGGTGGTAGTCTTGTGATGTAGTAAGTTTGTTTGCGAAACTCGTGATTGGAAGGAAGGAAGGTGGATGCGATGGAAGGATATAGATGTGATGACTTCTTCTGATTCAAAAGATGTTTACTGACAACATGTCCGAAAAAAAAAACTCCAATCTAGAAATCAGCAATATGCGTACCAATACCACGCTCCCTAGCAATCCTAACAACCTCATTACCAACAACCACGTCCATCAACCCTAACCCGACAATCTTGGCAATAACATTACCTTTGCAAAGCCACTCTTTCAAGCCTGAATCATCAGAAACTTGAATGCCGTCGCCCTTGTTATCAGTATCACCCTTCTTTGCCGCCTCCGCAGCCGCCTTCTCGGCTTCACGTTTGAGCAATACGAGTTCGCCTATCTCGACGACTTGGTGGGGTTGAACGTTCGCTTGGATCAATTCACCGGCTTCTTGGAGACAAGCTTCTATACTGTCGACGATGATGGCACCGCCTTCCTTTTGATGTTTGTGGAAGTGGCGGTGTTCGTGGTGGGGTGCTACGGCGGATTTGATGATGTCGGGGTGGAGTTCGATCATGTGTGGTTTGTAGCTGCCGATGAGTGCAATGTAGCGGCCCTTCTTGCGGCCCTCAGGGTTGAGAAGATAGTTTGGAGGAAACAGAGGTTGTGTGCTGGGGGTCGTGCAGAAAATGACATTAGCGCTGCGGACGTATTCTTTGAGGAGGCGGGTATATTCCGTGTGGCCGGTGGTGAGGATGCTTGTCTTGGTCTTGTTGCCGTATTTGTGGCCGAGAGGGTTCTCATAGTCTGGGTCATCCGGGAAGGGGTTGTAGAGTTTCATCAACATTTCGCGTGCTCTGTCGAAGGAGCGATTGATAACATTTACGTGGTGAATTTCTGAGCCGCGGAGAAGGAGAGCTAAGCGGATGTGCCAGTAGGCTTGCTTGCCCGCGCCGAAGACGGTCAAGTCGTGCACTTTGTGTCTTCTCTTAAGAAGCATACAGCTGGTCAGAGCTGTGCGAAAGGCAGTGAGTTCCTCAGCATTGACCAAAGCACTGGGATTCCCTTGGTTGTCGAACAAGGTCAAGGAACCACGAGGTACTGAAGCTGGTTTTGACTCCTCTGATATAGAAGAAGCTAAAGTCGTACCAGACATGGAGGTGGGTCGAGACTTGGGGCCACTGGTAGAAGATTGTGTCGACTTGGTTGATCCGATGGATAATCTCTTGAGGTCCGGGGTGGTTTCTGGTTTGTTGACCGAATCCAGAGTGATAACTTTGACACCCATGCCAGAGCTGCTAGATGCCGGCATGAACAAGCTGGTCGCTCCATCGGTTCTTTTCATGTGAATTCTTTGAGGTTGGTATGCTGAGCAGCAACCGTCCTCCTCTCCAGCTGTGGAATATTGATGCAAGGCATCAGCCAGAGATTGTTGAATGTCATCGATATCCTGACTGGTAAGAGAGTGCAATACTCTTTGAACATCATGGTCCGATAACACTGTGACAGGCATCCTGCAAGCTTTTTGGTCGCGATGACTGCGTTATCAGTGAAAGGTAAGAGGTTTCCGAAGGTCGGCAATATGTGTCAGACTGGAGACACTGCTGGATATATGTTGGTTTGTGATTCAATGATGCCAGCGATCAGAAGTGCGACTTCTTTGATGCCAGACCAAGATGGGGTTGTTTGTTAGCCTTGAGTATCCAGACTAATAGTAGTATGTTGCACAACAGAAGGTGGTTGCGGTTGCGGAGAGATAGTAAGCAGGTTGGCCGTCGGTTCAGCACGGCTCAAGAGGTTGGGATTGTCTTGTCGGACGCCCAGAAAGTTTCCCGTTACTTCCCCGTCTCGAGTCGCAACGAATGCTGCCTCGCGATAGAGATTCCGAACGAGTGATTGTGAATTACCTTCAAGCCCCAATATGATCGGTCTCATTGTTTTGCTTTTTCATTTACCCATAGGGCACTACTGAGGCAAAAACAGCGTGAAAGGCATGCGTTGTCTTGATACTTAATGCATAGGAAGCACCAATAAGTAGTGGATGCCGGATATGACATGTGAGCTCGGAATGAGACCTGTGAAAACACAGCACTATCGCATAAAGACAGGTCACTTATAGCACGAAAAAAGCAGAAGAGGTCGCAGAGAGGATAAAAAGCCATGGTTACCACAATAGGAAGCGGGAAGTGAGTGATTGGCTGGACGTGCCAAGAGTTTAGCGAAGACTGGCGCCCGCGCACCAGAGCTTTTTCTTCACCTTCGCGCAAACTTCTGGTTTCCTTCTTCCCAGCCGCGACCCATCAGTCAACCACCGACGTCCAGTTCGACAATCATTCAAAATGGTAAGCTCGCACCATATTCTCGGACCTTGAAGCGCTGTCGTCTCTGCAGTGCAATGCGCCGATGCGCCTTGCAATTCCCGCTTGCCTGCGGGCGCAGCAATTCAAGATGATGTTCGACATCAACATCTATTGTAGTCGTGCTTCCTGAAAGACGGAAGACGGCGATGACCAATGGCTTGGGCTTGTGACTGGAGTAGAAATACTCGTCAGCGCAGCCCTTTAGAGTCAAAGCAATGAGCATTGTGCTGATTTGCTTTCTCAATGATAGCCTCCTAAGTCTGGAAAGAAAGTTGCCGCCGCCCCCTTCCCCCAGGGCAAGGCCGGTGTCTCCAAGAAGAATGCCAAGGTGAGTCTAGTATCCTTTCTGCTGATCCCAGCAAACCCGCGTGCTGACAAGACCTCCAGAACCCTCTCATCGAGAGACGTCCCCGCAACTTCGGTATCGGTCAGGACATCCAGCCCCGTCGCAACCTCTCGCGCATGGTGCGCTGGCCCGAGTATGTCCGCCTTCAGCGTCAGCGCAAGATCCTCAACATGCGCCTGAAGGTTCCCCCGGCCATTGCCCAGTTCTCCCAGGTTCTGGACCGCAACACCGCCGCCCAGGCCTTCAAGCTCCTCAACAAGTACCGCCCTGAGACCAAGGCCGAGAAGAAGGAGCGTTTGACCAAGGAGGCCACCGCCGTCTCCGAGGGCAAGAAGAAGGAGGATGTTTCCAAGAAGCCCTACACCGTCAAGTACGGTCTCAACCACGTTGTTGGCCTCATTGAGAACAAGAAGGCCTCTCTCGTCCTCATCCCCAACGATGTTGACCCCATTGAGCTCGTTGTCTTCCTTCCCGCTCTCTGCAAGAAGATGGGTGTCCCATACGCCATTGTGAAGGGCAAGGCCCGTCTCGGAACGGTCGTCCACAAGAAGGTGAGCTTTTCCTCCACGATACTTCTCTTTTTTCAGCCACATACTAACAACACATTCAGACCGCTGCCGTCCTCGCCTTCACCGAGGTCCGCTCCGAGGACAGCTCCGAGCTCTCCAAGCTCGTTTCCGCTGTCAAGGACGGTTACATGGCCAAGAACGAGGAGGCCAAGCGCCACTGGGGTGGTGGTATCATGGGTGCCAAGGCTGTTGCTAAGCAGCTCAAGAAGCAGAAGGCCCTTGACAACGCCATCAAGATCTAAGTGCCTTGATTGTCACTTGATGTCTGGCGTTGGCTTGCGACTGGGGTTCTGGTGGGAAACAAAAGCTTTTCGAGTTATCTTCCGGCACCAGAATGACAGTTTTGTCGTGCTGCAAAAAAATTCTTTTAACGACTCCAATGATACCCATATTCCATTCTGTTACAAGTGATCCCACTACATGCGCAATGACTTGAGTGATATGTCGGCGCCATAAGCAATATGCAACCGTTCTAACTCGCTGATCTTCTGTGAAATATCTACCACTGTCCAGATTCTGTTCTCAATCTGAGCTTCGTCTGTCATGTGCATGCCCTCTTTCTGTCCTCTTCCCTTCATCTACTGTGTCGCTCTTGACCCGTCCTGCTTGAGCAATGGCGCATCTGCTTCGCATGCATAACACGAGATCCACCTGCGTCTGCAGGCCATGGCTAGTGCAGGTCAACCAATACCTTACTGCCGGTTACCTCATTCAAGGCTTCGTGGAAGTGTTGATGTGTTGACATAAATGTCGTTCTCTGTGGTTTGGATCAATTGCTCATATGTCATGATCATGACTTCTGAGCTGTCTCGAACCATTTCTTCACCGCAGTGGTACCATCATGGGCAGCGCGGAACACTGCAGGATGTTTAGATTAACCTTCATCTTGGATGGCATTCGGTTGGGCATCAACACTTACACTGTCGTTCTGTCTCGTCCAACCCCCTTGCGAAGTCGGCACCCTCACCCAATGCACTTCGTGAATTTAGCGCTTGGTCTGAGATTTCAGCTGCACGTTGCTTGAATGTCTGTTCGAGCAATATGAGAATGTGATCAGAACACGAAAGCATCGATGATACTCACATCGGTCAGAATGTCGACCATTTCTTCTTCTTCGAATAACTCTAGCATGCGAGCTCCGATATTGTAGAAATGCTGTGCCTGGGCTCGTAGATCTACAGTCTTTGGATCTGCTTTGAGAGCGTTCATTACGCGCTGTGATAGTGCTTGTGGTAGATCTAGGGTTGCGAGTGATGAGTTGCCAGATGGGTTACTGACGGCCAGCATTTCGGCTAGCCAGAGTGGTAGTTCTACCTTGGAGCCTTGTTTGATCTGAGACAAGAGGTCAGTTTCGGTTGGTATATCAGAGGAGATTGGAGAGACACATACATCTTCTCCTGGGTTGCCCTGCAGGTAGCCCATGTTGGGTACTGAGAGTTCGAATGTGCAAGGAACTTTCTGTTGTTCAATCAGTCCGTGTCTCTGAGTCGAATGTTGACGTCTTTTATACCTGAGCATCCGTCAAGATAGCATCGATGTTGTAGTATGAACCCATATTTGCTGTTTTTTCGAGTAGAGACAATGGAATTGGAAAAAGGAAGAAAAATGACAGAAGAGAGCAAAAATCCAGAGACACGGAACCGGGACAACTGTTTCTCGCAAAAGAAATCGGACAAACAGTGGTCGGGAAAATTGTAGTGAGAGTATGCACGGAGGCTGCGTGCGTAGTCGTGTTACTGCCTGGACTGAGAAACGATATTTAAGACGGAGCTCTTTCCCAGCAAACACGATCGTTCCTTCCGTCGAAAAACCACAAAGTCTTTCGGTCGTCTTCAAGGGTGTTCAGAGCTTTCTGGTCAGTCAAATATCATGGTTATGATTTGTTGTACTCGAGTCCAGATGGCAGACGCGTAGACGCGACTCGAGATTGAAACTACGGAGATTAGAAGCATAAAGACCGGCGGACTGACTCGCTGCAGATCATCAAAGCTCCGCTCCCAGCAGCGGCAACGAAACAACCCAAGGCGAGTGCACAACATCGCATCCATCAAAGGGGCGATTTTATTATCATTTCTAGACCGACGTTGCACAAGCGAACCCTACACAGAAAGAGACAGGGCCACTCTATACAGGCCATCTCTTCACACAAGACTTCAAGAAGGTCTTCGTGTCGTGTGAGCAGCGCCATCGACATCGACGTCAGCTTCGCAGCCGTTCATCCTCAATGAAGTGGTAGAAGGTCGACGCAAACACGCAAACACATCATGGTCAACAACGATGACCCAGGCAACCATGCCGCCCATGGATCGTCTGGAAGAGATACAGCAATGCTCGACGTCAACCACGACAGCACACATGTATCCAGCAACGACATGTCAAGAAACACAACGCCCGATGGCCTCGACAACAGGTCAAGTCGAACACGCCCTCGTGTTTTCCCCTACACCAAATACCTACCCTACGACACCGAGACGCCTGAGCAGAGACAGCAAGATGTGGACGAAATGATCAAACACCTATACATTGCCGTCAGTTCGGGCGACTTTGTACCGGGAGCTGTACACTGGACAAAAGAGATTCGCGGATGGTTGTCGCTGAAGTTCGACCTCAGTCGCCAACAGCGTATCAGCCTGACCAAGCTCTACTATGAGCTTGCGCTGGCGCCAGGTCTCGAGTACACGGTCGCCGAGCGCTTTGCCAGCATGTTCATGGTCTTGACCAAGCGCCGCCACTACCTGAAGCCTATCGATGACCTGGTGCTGGACTGGAGGCCGCTATACCAGGAGATCAAGGTCTTTGTGCTGCCGGGCGAGTTCGCGACCCCTAACACCTTCTCGAGCAAGCGTAGCATCCGTACCTTGACCAAGATCTGCACCTTCGCTCAGCTCTTCTTCGACCCACAAGAGATTCCTGCCATACTCGATGAGCTCCTCCCATTCTTCTCCATGTCGCCCTCGGAAAGCGCCTATGTTGTTCTCGGTCTACTCAATCTTTTCTTCCCCACTCACGCCCCTCCGCCCAACCAACCCAAGCTTCAACCTCAAAATTATCTACCCACATTCTTCCACCTGTGGTCCATCATAAATCGCTCGACTCTCACAGACCAGCGCTTCCTCGATATGTTCTCTAGACTGTCGCGCGACTGTTTGACCGTCGAGCATGTACCATTCGGCGAACATGGTATCTACACCGCTGAGCAGACATCCATGATCTTCACCTCTATCTTGAGGCTTCTCGAGATCCCCGTGGGCCAGGCCTCGTCACCGTATAATCTTAACATTGACCTCGGTGCCGGTCTGTCTCTTCTGCTCGAGCGTGATCCTCGCAAGCACCCAGCCTCCCGAAGCATTGCGCGATGGATCATCATGTCCTTGTCCCCAGCTTGTCTAAAGGTTAAGGATGGTAGGTCCATTCTGCACCAGCTGGAGGGTCTGATTCAAGGTATCGAGACCTTCTTCCACCCTTCGAATACTGGCACTTGGACAAAGACGCTGTCACAGCTCGTCTACTACCTGGCAGACTTCTTCGTCATGCGTTGGAACAGAGAAGAGAGTGGAGAGTACAAGATGCCTGCTGAGCGTAAATTGACCCCTGAGCTGAAGAAGCGCTTTGTGCTTTGCTTGAGAGAAGTTGTCTTCATGAACATCTACTCCAAGAGTGGCACTGCTGTCAACTATGCTCTGTCTACCTTGCAGTGTCTGGCATTCCTTGAGCCGAATTTGATACTTCCTGGTGCTTTGCAAAGAATTTACCCAGCCATGCAAGGCTTGGTCGAAGTGCACAGAACTACTTCATCCATTCGTGCTCTTCAAATGCTGTCTAGAATCATCGCTCGCACCAAAGGTTTCAGATGTCATCTAACAACTCTGCTTGGGCTTGCTCTTCCTGGTATCGATGCCAATGATCTTGACAAGACTATGAACTCGCTATCTTTCGTTCAGGCTGTTTGCTACAACATCCCGCTGCACGACCTTACCAAAAGTGCTCAGACAGACTCAGATGGTGAGCCCATGTCTGGTAGCACTGCTACTGCAGTCGAATGGATCACACAGCAAGTCGATCGCTTCGAGCAGGAAGGTTCTTTGATTGAGTTGGACTATGAAAATGAGCTTTCCGACGAGGACGAGGAGATCATTCTTCGCTCGTCCACTGCTGGCTTTGCGGAGTTCTTGATCGCTTTCCTCGGCCGTGTCTTTACACTGCTTCAGAATCTGCCTGATGCTTCCCGTGTGAAGAGCGGTTCTCCCGAAGAGAACGTCGTCAACACCCTACCAGCCGCTTTTGCGCCTTTGCTTGCAGCTTTGTCTCCTGAACTCTACGACATTGCGCTGCAACAGATTGCCAAGTTCGTCACCAATCATGTCGTACACCAAGCTCGCGATGCTATGGCATTCATCTGCAATACTCTGGTCAAAGTCAATCCCAAGAAGGCACTGAACCGTCTTCTGCCCGACCTCATTTCAAGCATCAGAACCGAGATTGACGAGAATGGTGCTGGTTCGAGCAGAACTTCTGGTTCGGAGATTCTTCCTCGTGATCGTGCTCTAGTGTGGAATATCAGTCTGTTGAGCATGTGCGTAGTTCACGTAGGCTCCGATGTGCTTGACTTCAAAGATGAGCTGTTCGACATTGCCAGCTACATGCAAGACAAGTGTAAGGGTATTCCTCTGGTTCATGTTTCGAACTTTGTTCATCACTTGCTACTCAACCTGACTGTCACCTACACTACCGACTATTCTCTGTACGATCAGGCAGATCTGGACAAGGGATTGCAACCCAATGACTGGGCCAAATTGCCTGATCCAAAGAACTTGAACGTACTGTGGCATGTGCCCAAAGAGGCCGAGATTGAGTTCGCTGTCAGAATTTTCGAATACCAAGGCAAGCGTTCGATTGACGCACTGAATGCGTTGACTAGTAGCAACGATTCGCCTGTGAAGCGAGACGGAACAGGCAAAGACTGGTCGGACGAGGTGTCTCGCAATCTCGTCCTCTTACGTCTGCTCATATCTGGTATCTCTTGCTTCTTCCGCTCAGACGATGAATCTGTCACGCCCGTCAGTGGTCATGACACGGAAGTCAACGGCAGCATCTCACCCAAGCAAGAGGTACAACAGAGTCCAAGCGACCTTACAGAACCCGACGACGACAAGATACGTAAGACGTTCATCTATCCCACCGGTTACCCTCTCAAGACCAGCAGCCCGCATTACGAAACAGTCCACAAGTTACGTCGCCTCACTGGCGAGACTTTACATCGTGTTCACGAGTTCTTGACTCAGCATCAACAAGATGACGTTCTCTGCTTCAACGCCCTCTACACGGCCTATCGCTCATGGTTTATCGACATTGGTATTGAGCGATCTGCTCACGTTCTGGACAGGTTGACGCGACTTTTGTCAGCAGATATCCACCCCTATAAGTTCAGTGGTACGCGCAAGGCATATCCCCGACCTTTACTCGCCAGACGTGCCAACTTGTATCACTTCCAACGCCTGAGGTACAATGAGTCTCCTCGTGCAGCATCTGACCTCGACAAGATCCTTTTGCTCGATCTAGCTCAGTCAAGTGTATCTGTTTACACCGACATTCGACGTACAGCTCAGACTGCATCTGAGTCGGCAGTGCAATGCATCATTGGGGCCAAACCTCTTGTCATTCCTCCTCTTCTTGATGCTCTGGAAGACGCTGTAAGCAAGACTGACTTCCCACGTATCAAGGGTGCTGTCTTTTCTCTGCTCTTCGGCAGTCTAGCTCGTCCTATCGAGCGCAACTGGAAGTTTACTCCTAGACTTATCAGGCTTTTCATTCGTGTGGGCGAGACGGACAAACCCAGCATTCAGAAGCTCGTCAGTAACGCCAATTTCCAAGTGCATTCAATGTGCAGAGCATTGGATCGCATGGTCATCTTGGATGAAAAGACGGTCGATAGTATTTGGCCAGCCGAAAGTAACTCTCAGCTTTCAGATACGTCCAAGATGGTCGCAACTTCCCTTGAGGATGCCAAGGCGATGCTTCCTCCAAAGCAGGATCGCATCCGTCAACGCAGAATGCTGATTGAAGGAAAGAAGTCCGAGCTTTCCTCAGAGCTGGTCGTTATGATCAAGGACTCACACTGGCGCAAGGCTCAGCGCGTTGCAGCTCTTGTTATTGGTCTTGATTACCGCTATGAGACTATTGCTTCAGATGGTATGCTTGATCTGGTCGTGAAAGGTGTCATTGACTCGCATCCGTCATTGCGTGTGCTTTTCGCCAACGCTCTACTAGCCATCTGCAGTCTCATCCAGACCAGATCTATGACTGAGCATAAGTACGAGAACTATCTTCTTGACAAGCAATTCCCACCTGACCGTATGGTCGTCAAGACTAAGCCGGAGGATCCCAACTGGACCAAGCAGTATCTCGATGCTTTCTCGCAACCAGAGGCGGAGTACTATGTTGATGCTGAATATCCTGGTTGGTTGGTCTGGAGCGATGTCATGCGTGTTTCCAAGAACCATGCAGTCGACCTGGATTATGACGAAATCGAAGTCGAGACTCGCAAACGTATCGGCAAACACATCGACCGTCAGTGGATCTCAGTGTTCTTTGACTACATGAAGCAGGAGCCTCGCGACGCCCAAGATCGTTTCCGTACGACAAACTGCACAGTCATGTCTTGGGTTCTGGATCTCGTCATGGTTGGTTTGACACCAGCCACCTTTGACGATGTGGTCGACCTTACCAAGGCCACTTTCGGCGATGGCAGTGACAAGCATCAACATCGTGCCACTGCAGAAATCATGGGTGCCTTGATCAATGCTGCAGAGGACTGTCAGCCGAAGGTCAAGGAGAAGGTTTGGGAGTTTGTCTTCCCCCTTCTCCAGCGAGTCTTCCAGGATGGTCTGACCCCGGAGAACTTGTCATACTGGAGCAGCTTTTTGACTCTCACAGGATGTGCAAGAGATCCTAGAAGATGCTGGCCTCTGGTCGACTACTTCTCCAGCTTCAGACTGGACATGTCAACCAACGCTGCTTTCAAAGAGAGCTCCAAGATCACCCTACTTCAGCTCGTGATCGGCACTTTCGGCTGGCATTTCCAGAAGGAGAAGCCTATCCTCGAAGACTTCTTGACACATCTTGACCATCCTTACAAGGGTGTCCGCGAGAACATTGGTCACACTTTGTCATCCATCTACCGTAGTCGCTACTACGAGGGATACAAGGATATTCAGACTCTCATGGAGACACAAAAGGCTGCATCGTCCATTGGAACGCGACCTTACCAAGCAACAGACGAGTTCCGCGCAACCATCAAGGACGTCTTTGACAGGCTTGAGAAGTGGCGTCAAGAACGACCTCCGGGTATCCAAACCCCGACACCGTACACGCAGGCCAGCAAGACTGTACTGTACTGGTTAGAATCGACAGTCAACAACTATGACTGTACGACCCTTGTTGAGTTCTTGCCTGCTCCTTTCATGCAACAACTTCTCAACATGATGGACGTCAAGGAAGACCCCGAACTGCAGTCACATGCATGGAGTGTTTTCAAGCAATTCCCCAACATCCCTCACCGAAAGGGCGAGGACGAGGCTCTCGCAAAGAGTCTTGTCGAAATTGGCAGAACTAGCTCTGCATGGCATCAACGTCTACGTACTTTGATCAACATCCAGGTGCTCTACTTCCGCTACTTGTTCATCATGGAGTCCTCAAGACGTGAATACCTCTTGAACAGCGTCAGAGATATGCTGCACGACACACAACTCGAAGTGCGTCTTGGGGCAGCTCAGACCATCTCTGGCATGATCCGTTGCTCACCAGTTGAATTCCGCGACAAAGCCGTCACAAATTTGAAGGATCACTTCACACAGCTGCTTCTCAACAACCCCCTTCCCAAGAAGGGTAGAAATGCTGGTCCACCTGGCACACCCACACCTGAGCAAAATCGTCTTGTCATCACTCGTCATGCTGCTGTCCTTGGTCTTGGCTCGCTTGTCCAAGCCTTCCCTTACGCCAGTCCGCCGCCGCAGTGGCTGCCTGAGGTGTTGGCCACTCTTGCCATGAAGGCTGCCAACGACCCTGGTGTTGTCGGCAAGGCCGTCAAGACCATCTTGAGTGAGTTCAGGAAGGTGCGACAGGATACTTGGCATGTGGATCTCAAGGTAATAACTATTCTTAAACTTCTCACATGACATGGCAATTTACTAACATTGATCTATAGGTATTCAAGGCTGAACAGCTGGAGGATCTGGAGGGTGTTTTGTGGAAGAGTTACTTTGCATAGAGGAAAGCACTAAAGAGGAGGGACGGAAATTTTGCAGCGAGCGAGTCTTTCTCCTTCGGCATTGCAACTATTCAATCTTTGTCTCTTCTTCATCATTGCGGGCTTTGTCGTTACTAATGCATTTGGGGGCTAGCCTTGTCATTGTAGAACATTTGAATCAAAGACTATTTTACGCGCTTTCGTTCGCAACTTTAAACCATGAATTAATCGAAGAACGTGACTGACAGCTTGTGAAATGATGCCAACGAAAAGATGCCGTGTTCATCATTTCCGTGTTTACAGAGAACTAGGAACCAATCGTGTCTTTTCTTCTTACGGTCTATCCAATGAATCTACGCGTACCAAGGCAGCCACTTCCCTCGAGTGACGCCTTGCCACGGACTAAGTGGTATGGGCCACATGCGCCAATATCCAAGATTACGACCTGCTTCGCCGAGCAGAGGCAGCACTAGACAACACCAAGCCGCAAACCATACGATGTTCAACATGACATATATCGGTTTTGGTGTGTCCAAACCACGCAACACCCTCGAAACAACCATCTCAAACGCAAATCCCAGCGGTTGTGCCCAGAAGAACTTGAGAATAAGCCAACGGATCTCATTCGCAGACTTGACTGCGAACGCCGGCTCTGGTGGCACAAGACCGATGTGCACGATGCCTGAGAAGAAGAACGTTGTGGCAGCTAGAAGGAAGTAACGGTAATAACTGCGGCGAGGGAGGTGCGTGAAGTCCGCAATCCAGACTCCTGGGCCTGAACAATAGTGCCTCAAGGTCTGGTGCCAGTAGCGACCCCAGAAGTTGCGGACTGCACCAAGATTCTGGGTTTTAAAGACACCCCTAAAACTGCCGAAGAAGGTTGGCCACAGGTGAGGGCTCCAGGGATCTGAAAGATAACCGGCCCAATGCAAAGCTACCGGTAGGCAGCAGGGTAGTTGGAACTGCTGACCAACTGTCGCCCAGACCTGAAGTGCCATGATCGTACATCGGAGTAGCCGAGGTGGTATTAACGTGATCAATCCTGTATTTGGCAGAGGCGAATCAACGCTCACACCAAAGGCCTTAAAGTAAGGGTCTTGCTGTGTCCAGGCAGACGTGAGATCCACTACAACAAAGCCAGTCAAGGTCCGTAAGATAGCCGTGAGTATGAAGCGCAAATGGCTTGGAGGATTTGGATGACGGTCAGGTTGTCTGGAATCATGAGAAGGCACTCCAATCTTCCAGTCCACGAAACGCATCGAGTGGAGGAGCGTCCCAATCCAAGGCAACCTCTCACTCCACTTGGCAGGGTATGACTGGTCAACGTATTGCGGTGTCGTTGACTCATCTTGGTGGTCATGGACATCTGACACCGCACTTTTAACCTCTCCGGCGGTGGCCGGTTTAGACTCATTGATGGCGACGACTCTCCGGAAGTTGCGGCGCGGGTCGTTGAACAAGAGCAGGTGATAGCTGTGCAATAGCATGTCGAATGAGATGACATCGATGCCACCCATGATTATCCATGCGTGTACAAGAGAGGCTGTTATGATAGGCAACGTGATTGCGCATAGCGTCTGCTTCGAAGCGATCCATGGTGGTACTGAGAAAGCGATTGGAAGTAGCAGCAGAGGCACGAAATAGCTCAGGCTCTGTGGCCCAGGCACCAGGCGATTTACCAGGTAGTGATAGGTTAGGCCTGTCTCCATATGGCTGGAGGTGGTGGGAAATGTTAGGATGCTATCTGGTCACGTTGGACGACAACTTGGTTTTCTTGTCTGACAGCGGTTTCGAGGCCATATCATGTCGTCATGGAATTTATTCAGGAACTGCATGGATATTCTGTAGGATATGTAAATCATGTTTGGAAGGAATCTTTGGGATGTCCATGTTTGCCGGGCACATGAGAGGCATTTGTTCTTGAAGGTGTTCACCATGGAAATAACGCCATGCTCAGCCAACCTTCCAAATTAGCACGAACATCGAGAAGCCCAGCGGACACTCCGCATGCGCCCGCAGGCAAAAAAGCGCTCGCGAGCCTCAACGATTCAGCAAACAAGACGTGGAGAATTGCTGGGGGAATCGCATGAACTCGAGCATCGAATTTTAGATTTTGCAGAAGCTTCGAGCCTTCTTCGAGCGGCTTCGCCGCCGTCTAGACGTTGCAGCCACCGCAGATGGTACGGGCGTACAAGTACTCAGAGTGGAGGCGCTAGACGAGGTGTCCATACCGAGCCAACAAGCGTTTCCACGATGACCGAAATCGGACACGCGCTTTGTGACTTGGTCTCGCCACCAACACTATTTTGTCTGGTGACCATCAAAATCAAGCCAAGCTGATGGCAAGGCTGCCTAAACTCATCCCCAGAGTCCGCCTGTTTGCGTGTCAAATTGACCTAGCAGGATGCCTTGATTACCTTCTTGTCAGAACATGTGAGGACAGACGATGGTAGATAGCAGTAGTGAATGGATGGACGATAAAGTTGCTGGTCGCAATCAGTTGGACAGGGTCAGAGTGGGGAGATGGCTGTTGAGAAGAATTCGTCATGTAGGAGTGCGTGTGGCGCGGGGGTCACCTTATCGTGAGTCACATCCTCCTCTGGCGAGCGCGAGCTGGGGCGGACGCCGGGCAAGCACTTCACTGCTCTCCCTCGAACGAAGACTCTACAACCCATCGACATGATGAAGGACCAAATGATCCAAATCGTTCGACGCGAGTAAGAGTGGAAGAGATACGTGTTCGACTCATAGTTCCTGTTCAAATACCGATTATTACTGCTTTACGCGGTATTCGCTTTTGATCCTCGCTTTCGCGATCAGGCACCACCGAGTTGCCACTTGCTTGCCACGCTCCACGCTTCCAACTACGTCGCTGGTGTTAGTCACCGCCCACTATCCTCTTATACCCTCTTGTTTGCTTCCACCCTCTCTTACATCAACACCCCTTCCGATATCCGTCGAAGGGTTCTTTGTTGCTTGTGTTTCCCATACACCACTTCTCCACTCCACCGCCGGCTGCTCCACTCCGCAGGCTTCACCTAATCGCCGCTTAATCCCTCCACGTACAACACAACAACACCCGACTACACCTTGCTCCAACAAGACGTCTGTCAAACTGGCCCTGACCCCGGCACGCAATAGTTAACCACCTGCTTTACTGTCGCCTCCTTCTTCGCCGCACCAGGCAGCTATGCTCATTGGTCCCTCCTCGCTTGTTATCACTCCGGTCGCTTCTTACTCGAAATTCATTACCAAAACTCAAGAGATGGGCTCGTACATGTGGTAAGCCCCTGACAGGGCCAACCGCTGTCTACTCCTGCCGCACTTTCTGCCTTACGGAAAGAAAGTGCCCTAGGAGTCATCATTTGAAACCTGGTACCTTCGCGTACTGCCGACTGGAAGACTGCTCTTCTGCTATATCATAACGGTTTACTCTTCCCGGATACCTCTACCCTTTACCACAACACACCAACACACATACCACCGACCTCACATCATGGACCTCGGTCGCACATTATCATATGGTCGTTCGATCGTCTCTCACGAACACGTCCGCACTCTTGAAAAGACACACACAACCTCTACTACTTTATCTCTGTCGCAACCCGACTCCAACCCCGTACCTCCTGAACAACGTCGCAACCCTCGTCGCAGTCAGGGAAATGCTCTACAAAAACCTCCAACTCTTGTACGCCAAGAAGAGCGCAAGGCTTCATTCGTGGATGGCCTCGTCGGTGAGTGTTGCCTATAATTGTCATATCTAAATCGAGTCCGGCTAATGATCTCCAGACTCTGCCGCCCAAATGGTAGAAGTCATCTGGCCGCTGTCGGTCGCCCCTTGCAAGCCTCAGGCTGGCGGTGTCTTGTCCCTGCGCAGGTATATCGAGGAGACACTTCGCAGATCACGAACAAGTTATTCCACCTTGCAGGTGGCTTTGTACTATCTTGTCCTGATCATGCCTTGTGTTCCCAAATCTGATTTTACCATGCAGCAATCGGTCGATTCGCCGTCGGTTCGTTCCCTGCAATGTGGCCGTCGCATGTTCCTTGCCGCTCTGATTCTTGCATCAAAGTATCTGCAAGACCGCAACTACTCTGCCAAGGCATGGAGCAAGATGTCGGGACTCAAGGCTGCTGAGATCAACCTCAACGAGCGCGCCTTCCTCGAGGCGGTCAGCTGGAAGCTACACATCCCTGACCATCTTTTCAAACGTTGGACTGATGTTGTCCTCCGCTACACTCCTGGGCAGACTCCTCCCTCGGCTGGACAGAGCTTTGCCTCTGCACAAGACAAATGCTGGAAAGCCATCATTCCCCACCTCACTCCAGACCTGGAGCTGGTCGCACCTACTGCAGCAGAGACTGTCATTTGTGCCAGAGAGGAGTCTTCCGTTGCGACATGCACATCATTACCACCATATCTCGAGCCCCAGATGGAAGTCAGACCTCGCACACCTAATTTCACCGGCAGCTACCTGCCTTCACCTCGTCTCACACCTCCACCTACCTCCGTTCCTGCAGCGAGCGTCGGTAGTGTCGAGTCGTGCAACTTGGTCGGCAGGCTCAGCCGTCGTTCGTCATTTGGCAGCCAGGTCTCTTCTGTGCTAAGCCCAGCATCGATGATCTCCGAGGTTTCACGTTTGTCACCTGCTTCGTCAGTGACGTCGGTGTCCTCGGACAACTCATACACTCAAGACCGCATGGTCAAGATCTCAACAGTGGAATCAAATACATCATTTTCAACATGGCAGCCGCAATTCACCGCGTATGACGCTCAGCCTCAGGCCAGCGGAGCGGTCAAGCGCAGTCTGGCAGAAATTTCCGACTCTGAAGAAGAGAAAGAAGTCAGAAACCCAGTCCAGAAAAGAGTATGCTCTTCGCTGCTCAAGATGGACGAGGGCAGCAAGGCATTGCCTATTGTTCTCGACGATGAGGACTGCACCAGCATTAGCATGGCAGCAGAAGTCGCGAGCGCACAGACAAAGCCACGCAAACAATATAATAATGCTTCCACAGGAGAAGATAGGCGCAAGTCATATGTCTGTGATGAGCCATGGGCTGAGCGGGCTCTTGATTGCGGCGCATTAGTCGTTAATTAAGGAAAGACCACGGTATCAGAACCCTTTTTTTCATTCACAAAACATTCGAAAAGCGAGTCTTTTTTGACAAAAGCTTTCGTTACGAACGACTTTTGATTTTTTGCTTTGATGCATTCATTGATCGCTTGATACCACATGGGTACGGGGAAGGAATTGTTAGGATTGCTCTTTGATGAGTAGTAGGCGTATATAGGCGCATATAGCTGAATGTTGAAATGTACAGAGTTTCATTTTTCTCAACTCGAAAGACTGGTTCCTTCCTTCTGCAGTGCGCGTTCTGCGAGGGTTATGGGCGAAAGTGCGCTTGGTAGAAAATGGTCATGCGACCAACTCCAAGTCCAGCGTCATGTTTAAGCTTTGATACAGGACAGGCTCCAGTTCTGTCGCTGACTTCATCACAAGCAGGTATGAATGTTAATTCTTCTTATGCACAATGAATGACAGGCGATCATTCCTCCTGCTCTCTCTTTCCAAAGACGTATGCAAGACCACCGCTTGCAATGTTTGCAGCGCACAAACCCAATGTGAGACCTCTGATGGCACCTCTAGCACCGAACTTGCTGCTGAAGGCTTGCTTTCTCCTCCTTGCGACGACCAGGTATGCAGCACTCCACGCTGAGGTGACACCGGCCGAGTCGACAGGGAAGCCGTTCAAGTTTAGGTATGAAGAGAAGAGAAGGACGGGGACGAAGAGCATTGGTAGCTTCTGGAAGGGACGGAAGTGTTGGGCTGTGATGAGAGTTGCGAGGGCGGTTGGTGGGACCGAGGACTCTATAGAAGATGTGTTAGTGGACTGGTCTAGAGATTCAAGGTGGGATGGAAAGAGGGAATTGTACCGCCCCATGCGCGCATGTAGGTGAGGACGCCCTCCTTGGCCTCGGTAGTCGTGTCTTTTCCAGGCATGGGCATGTTGTGTTGTGTATATAATTCAGTGTCTCTGGTGCAATTGAGTCAAGTCTTCAGACAGCAGGTGAAAGTGGAAAGGGAAAGAGCAGCAGCTTCTGGAAAGCGCGTCATCATGGTACACTTTGAGCAGGCCAATCACATGCTAGCTTGAATCATGTTCGGGAGTGCAGCGACTCCCGCCGGATCGGGATCAAAGACAGCGGGCCAGATGTGAGTAGAGGCCAACAACCAATTCCACAAGCCATCTGTTTACCACGTCGCTTTCAACTTTCCGCCCCGACTAGACGCTTTCACCACACCCTCAGGGGCTCCCGCCTCTTCTCTCCCCAGCATACAATATGTCATCAGAAAAGTCGCGCGAACACCACGACGGCAGCAGCGGCCGCGCCTTCACCGTCGACCAAAAGGCCGCCGTCGTCCGCGTCCGTAAATGCAGTCCCACAGCCTTCTACGACATCCTAGGCCTCGAATCGGTCAAGAAAACGGCGACAGAATCAGACATCAAAAAAGCATATCGCAAACTCAGTCTCCTCACGCATCCGGACAAGAATGGCTACGACGGTGCAGATGAAGCCTTTAAAATGGTCGCTCGCGCTTTTGCTGTCCTGAGTGACTCGGATAAGAAGGCCAAGTTTGATCGCTTTGGAGGTGATCCGGATAGCAGGTTCCAGGGTGCGAGTGCCAGTTCGGCGAGTCCCTTCTCTGGCGGTGGTGCTACGAGGAGGGGTCCGGGTGGTGGTATGTTCGAGGAAGAGATTAGTCCCGAAGATCTGTTCCGTCAGTTCTTCGGCGGCGGTGGTATGGGTGGTGGTGGTCCGTTTGGCGGTATGGGAGGTGGCCCATTTGGTATGTTCATTCTCTGCTTATCCCAGTCTTTTCAGAAGTCATATACTAACCAGTAACAACAGGCGGCGGACTCTTCGACGGCCCAGGATTCGTTTTCAACATGGGCGGCGGCCCTGGTGTCCGCGTCCACCAATTCGGCGGCGGTGCACCACGACGACGACCTCAACAACGCGCAGACCCTAACGCACCACCCCCGTCCCTCCTACAATCACTACAATCGCTCCTCCCGCTACTCCTCCTCTTCATCTTCCCCCTCCTTAGCGGCCTCTTCTCGGGCAATGGCACCCCATCAGGCCCTTCCGTTCGTCTCAACCCTGTCCCACCATTTACACAACAACGCGTCTCCTCCAATTTCCAAGTTCCGTATTATGTCGACCCTCGCGAAGTCTCGGATCTTACGGCGCGGAAATGGAAAGAGTTGGACAAGAGAGCCGACACACAATACGTGCAGAAGCTGTCGAACGATTGCGAAATAGAACAATCAAGGCAGCAGCAAAAATATCAGCAAGCGCAAGGTTTCTTCTTTACCGATCAGGTGAGACTGCAAGAGGCTAGGAGAATGGAAAAGCCTGCCTGCGATAGGTTGAGGGGTTTGGGCTATAGGGTTTGAGACGACTCTTCTTGAATGCCGGTTTGTTGGTTACATTTCTTCTTTATCCTCCTCTCTGGATTGATTTTTATGAGAATAGAGATGAGCTTTTTCTTTCTCCCTTGTATATCCACTTTTTCACTTCTTTGCATGGCGTTGCGTTTCGACAATCAGTGAACAGCCTTTCTTCACGATTTGATGATCTGTATAATTGATTCATCTCTTACGAGGTTACTTTTCACCTCTCCTTCTAACCCACCTAGCTGCTCTCTGTCTCGTTCAGTGATGCTACCTGCTCTTCGAAACATGGTCTGTATTTCCAATCAATCGTGCCTTCCCTCATCTTGTTCATCACTCTTTCCTTTCTCGGACTTTTCTTCTGCTTGGTCGCTCCTTCCTCCTCCTTACCCTGGTCGTTCCTTCCTCTTCTTCTTGGTAATTTTCTTCCCTTGTTCGCTGTCCCGTGTCGGTCGTTCCTTCCCTCTTTGCTTGATCGCTCCTTCCTTTCTTTTTTTTTTTTGCTCGACATACTCACTTCCTGCTGTTCTCATCCGATACAATGACCTCTGCTACACGGATCATGTATTGTGTACAGTGCCCATTCTCACAGATGACACCAGCTTAGATCCCTGTGTCGCCTTGTCTTCATCGGGTAGAGCCAAGTATAGTATGTGATTTCTTTGCTTCCCTTCTTCTCTTTTCTTTCTTTTCTCTTTCTTTTTCTTTTCTTTTTCTTCTTTTTTTCTTTTATTTTTCTTGGCAAGAGTTTGCTAAGGGGATAACCCTGGTCTGTAAAGACATCTACCGATATCACGTCTCCACGACTGCCGTTGTAACCATTAGTGGGTGCTGTGCTTTCATAGTCTATTAGTTTGGGTAAGGATATTCTATAGTGTTGTAAATTATCACGAGCCTTCGTTGTCGCGATCTAGATATACAAACATACTTTCACTCCTTTCTTATTAGACAGCTTCACTCGCAGCACATCATCTCACGAGTAGACTGTTGCTTTTGCTCGATACATTTAGTTTCCTAAGAAGACCAAGACCTTAAAAAGATCAAGTCAGTATTATTTTCCACTGGCCTATCGACAGATAGATGGAGAATGGAGAAGGAAAGAGCGAGCAACATTGTCACGCAGTGGTTCCAGCCCTGCACTTCTATCGCAGCTTCATCAACGTCGATTCGACCACGTGATTGCCAGGTAGCGGCAGAAAGCAACAGCAAAAAAAAGAGCAGTGAACAACAACAAGAAAGAGCGATTTAGATAGTAGATTTGAGAAAGAGCGACCAAGAATACATCCAAGCAAAGGAAAAGACACTCAAAGGGACATCAATCATTAACACCAAGACCCATAGGCAAAAAAGGAATATAGGGAGTAGAGACAACCAAATTAAGATATCGATAGACCACAAAGCAGACCCGGAAGTAAGCCTCTGCTGTAGCTATCCACCCAAAACCTCCCCAAGTCCCGCCTTGAGAAAAGGCAAAAGACGCACCAAATATCCTCTCTGCAAAGAGGGACAGCAAGAGGACAGTGGCACCAGACCCCAAGAAGTCTGTGTCATTCCGTCTGTAAGAAGAGAAAAAAAGGGAACAACAACATAAAAAAAAACACAAAAAAGCGGAGCGAAAACCATCATGCTCGACGCCCATCCCAGAATAAACCCCCATTTGCCCCGACTGTTTTCCAGTTTTTTCTAAAGCCCCTTTTGAAAACGCCCTGTAACACCGTCGCTGTGTGGAAAGAAGAGAACAAAAGAAATCATGCACATCCCTCGTCTTCTTGTTGTTCAGAAGTCATGCAACCCGTCCTGTAGTAGTGTCTTTCGTCATCGTTGCCATAATCGCCATGTAGAAAACCGCAAGAACCAGAATCATCACGTGGATGTATGTCGAGATTGGTCGTCACCTAACCGAAATGCGAGGACCTGAGTCGAGGCGGGGCTCATCGTTTGGTTTGATGGCAGCGACGTCCTCGTAGGAAGGGATCTTAGTTTGCGGCTTCAAATGCCAGAAACCATCATTGGGCTCTGGTGGAGGAGTAGGCAGCCAGCCTTGTGATTGTGCAATGGGAAGCACGATGCTTGGATCGAAAGTGTTGATGAAACGCATGTCGTCGTCGCGGCACTTGGGGTAGGAATAGTCGCGATATTCGGCGATAGCTGGCTCGTTTTGAACGTATTGTGTCTTGCGGAAGCAGGCCGTCACACAGCCGGTACGATGCTGGACAGGAGTTAGCGTTGTGTGCTTGTGGGAGTGGTAGGGGTAGATCCGACTAACCTTGCCACGGTTGCAGTGGATGAGAAGAGGGTGGTTGTTGCGGTTTAAGACGACAGCAAGAGCGGTGGCCATGGTTTCGGGAGTAATGTTGATCTTGCCGTCCTTGTTGGCGGGAATGTGGATCTGGTAATGGCGAATGTGATTTTCCTCCATGAAGGTGATGTACTCTTCTGACAGAGGCTCAGGAACCAGGGTGCTGGGTTGTGTTAGAAACTATGCGCTGCTACGAAGAGTTGAGAGAGACGTACAGGATGGTTCTAACGTTGAGGCTGTTGATGAAGTCGAAGTTCTTGCTGGTTGGGTAACCACTTCTGTAGATGGAATTCGTCTCGACGGCGCCAAAGTTGACGGGCGGGACATACATGCGCAAGCGTCCTGGGAGAGGAGCAATGCTGGGTCTTGGGTTCATGTTTTCTTGAGCGACCTGAGCGGTTTTCGAGGCGTCCTTCTTGGACACTGTAATTCCGAGTCAGCGCTGGTACAAGACAATTTTGGCGGGGCGGTAGACGCACCTTTGGCGTCGCTATCCCGGCCGACGACGGGTGTGAGGAGAGAAGACTCGCTGAGCGACTCGCAAACCTCACTGTTTGTGTCTTGGGCGATCGAGTCGGCCAGAGGTATTGAGGTAACGGTAGACATGGCTGATTTGGTGGAAAGGATATGTCGCGTGACAGGCGTGTCTCTAGGCGGGAGTGGAGGGATCGTAGTTGATAGTGGTTAAGATGTCGGTCGGAGTGTGCGCAACGCTATAGGCGCGTGTCGTTGCTGGATGGACAGCTGCTACGGCGTCAGAGCATGGTCCAGGTGGAGCTGTCGACAGAGGTGCAAAAACATACCGTGATAGTCAGACCATCACGAGGATCCCATGAGCGACATGGTGGGGCGGGTGTTGATGCGGAAGAGACGCATGTTGACCGGGTTTGTTGTTGGGAGGGTGCAGTTGAGAAAGGGAGAAAGGTTGTCTTCAGGAAGAAGCGGAGTGGATCGGTCGCGAGACGGAAGGCTAGAGGAGGGTCCTTGGAAATACGGACTCGAGAGGGTCGAATTCGGAATATCGCTAGTGAGTAGTCACGGCCTAGAGTCTTCCCGCTGCCGCGCACGGCCCTCCGCGCTTGCGAATTTTGGTGCCCCTCGTCATCGCTCATCGCTCGCTCACTGCTGCTGCCTTCACCACATGCACGCCAGCATCCAGGTTCCCGTCCTTATGCGCAAAAGGAAAGAACCTGTCACTTGTTCTTGAGCATGTGAATGAGAGCTTCACTTGCATGTTTGTGTGTATTTTGAAGCTACAGCACTTAGTTTAATCAATCAACCAATCCATTGGCTCGCTTGCCTGCACCTACTTCCAAGTGCTGTCACGGGTCTTTCGTAGCCAGTCTGGCAAGACTGCCGCCGCCAACATGCAAGATGCTACTCTCCCAAGAGCTAGTCAAACCACAACCCCTCTTTCGAATCGTGAATGTCTCAACGATCCTCGCTGTTTACATCCAAACATGGGGAAAGGGCGACATGATCAACGTCTGATCGTCCGAACTGTCCCGGCCGCTGCCATCACGTATTGACGCCGTTTGACTCGCACGTCACTGTATAGATATTCAAGGCAGGCAACATTTCGTGCAAGGAAAAGTAATTCATTGACGCCTATGACAAATATTACACCGATCTCAATGCGCAGTGCAGGTGATGGTTGGAAAAGAACAGTGACCGACGAGAAAACAAGGGGGGATATGTGGGTAATGACCTGAGCGACTTGTACTGATCAAGACCATCAGTGCCGCGTCCTCAACCATACACAGTGCCCTGCGTGCTTGCCTTCTCCATTTCGCTTGCTGAATAGGGTGAACATGTCTCTTGTGGTGCAGAACAAGACAACCAAGAAACTCCAATCCGAACGCCGCCATGTTGCAGAACCAAGGTATAAATCTGGGGGGTGTGCAAGTCTCTCAGGCCTCGAGCTGCTGATTATCGTTCAGTCGGCAAAGCAGCAGCCGTTCGGGAAGACGAGACATGAAAGAAGAGCGCTTCGTCCATGGCCACGAAACCATGTTGTGTTCTTCCATGCCTTTGGGTGGGATGATCGCGCAATCGGGCCTGCCCGCTTACAGGATCAGGCACTTCTTGCGGCTGCTACTTCTCTCCTTTCTTGAGGTGAGGGCAGCACGAGTGGCGTGCTCGAAGACCTCACGAACACCTTCGTTGGTCTTGGCTGAGCACTCGATGTACTCCTTGGCACCGATCTTGTCCTTGACTTGTCTAGCCTGTGGAGATGTGTAAGCTGGGTTCATGTCCTGAACATGTATCAAGACGTACCTGCTCCTCGGTGACGGGGGTCTGCGAAGTCTTGTGAAGCTCCTCGATGGTCTTCTGGTCGTGTCTAAGATCCTTCTTGCATCCAACAAGGATGATGGGAAGGCCCTGGCAGAAATGGAGGACCTCAGAGATCCACTATCAAAAACAAATCATGTCAGCATGCGACCAGGCACGTGAGGCGGCAGTTCGGGGCGGGCGGCGTACCTTCTCCTGAACGTTGTCGAGGGAGTCGGGAGAGTCGACGGCGAAACAGATCAAGATGACATGCGAGTCGGGGTAGGAGAGAGGGCGGAGTCTGTCGTAATCTTCCTGGCCAGCGGTATCCCAGAGGGCGAGTTCGACGTGCTTGCCGTCAACCTCGACATCGGCGACGTAGTTCTCGAAAACGGTAGGGACGTAGACCTTTGAACAATTGTGTCAGCACATCGGGTGCACTATGTTAGGGGCTGCTTTATCGCGCTCGGGCATGGGGACTGGCGGGGAGTGCGACGGCGAGGGAAACACGGCGAGCGACGACGGATAGCGCAGGGGCTGGGAAGACAAACCTCAGGGAAAGTGCCCTTGGAGAAGACACTATCGACAGCAGGTCAGCATGGGGCGGTCAACAGGCGACGACAGAGAGCAGTGGTTCTTACATGAGAAGACAGGTCTTTCCGCATGCACCGTCACCAACGATAACGAGCTTGCGACGGATTTCCGCCATTGTGGAGAGCGATCAACAAAGAGTATGTAAGGCTATGGGAAAAGTGAGCAGGTTGGCCAGATGTTAGCCAAGGGCGAAGGCGATGTTTGGAGATGAGAGATAGAACGGGCTGGATGTTGATGGTAGACAGTCGTGGAGTGGGCAAGGAACAACGACACGAAGTGCGTGGGTGGTGAGCGTTGCTTGGCGCTAACGCGGCTGGGATTTGGGGCTTGTTTTTTGTTGATGCAGAACAACACTTACTTGCACGAGACGTCCGCGTATTTGCTACTTGCTTTTATCTCGCTCTTTGCTGTTGGTCAGAAGAGTAGATACACAGGTGGCAAGAGGGCAGGCACGTAGGCACTCACGTCCAACGGTCGGTCTACGAGCATCAAACAGCGAACAGGGGACGTGTTATTATTCCACAGATTGCGCTCAGATTGTTACAATAAACGCTAATACAAAATCACGGCTCCTTCGGCGTCAGATGCGTGTTGATTCACAAGGCCTCCCCAAACTGCATCTGTTGTGTGGCTGACAGAGGCACGTCTTCTAGCGTTATCGCTGCACTGCCTGTTCGCTCTTGCTCTGCCTCATATAACATCTGAGCCTTGTACTTTATCCCACTGTCGTCCTATTCAAGAATTCTTTTTCCCTGCGCCTCGTTCAACACCGCGTCTCCCAACGCTCGGATCAGGCTGGATATTAGCTTGTTTTGGCCAAAATGCGCCAAGGGATGCCCCATTGACCATCTACCGCACTCCAGCCACACAAGCTGCTGTGCCACAGCAACCTGAATCATCAACCTTCATTTCTGCCATGTCTGTCAATGTATTGGAGGTTGTTTCGGGGACCATCCGGAGGAGTCATGTCGGCCAAGGGCATTGTCTTGCCTTGGGAGCCTTTCTCTACTCCTTTTCTCTGCTGCGTGTTGAGATTTGACGCAAGACGTTGTCCTACAGAATCAAAAACAAGGCGTCCTAGGAGTTGGCATACTACCGCTTTGGGACAATGGTCGTTCTGCCATACCTTTCCCAACACACAGCAAATCAGACAGGAATAATGCACATCATACTGAACACCAACAGCTGGCTCGTAACAGGACGAGGTCTTTGCGCCAGCAAATCCGTTGCCTGCTGAACGCTACAAGCCCATATTCGATGGGTCTTTCCACTTGGTGGATGTTGCAGATATGCAAGTCATTTTTTAGTACGTTTGAGAGCAGAGAATCGTGGGGTTTATTTTGCGGAGAAAAATCGTTGTTGTTTGAGCATCAAAACTCAGTTGGATTGCTGTGTCTCGGTAGCTGAAAAGCTTGAAAACCGAAAGGCTTTGTGAGAAGCATGAAGAGCACCAAGCAAAAATAAATTTGTATCAATCGCTGCATCGTGCCTGAAGGCACAGAGTGGAGGACCAACAGTCTTTGACGAGAGACTTGTTCAACAGTTGTCGTCGCATTCTTGTAATCGTGAGAAGGGGGTTCAACGCATTGCAAGAAAACAATGGAGGCTATACTCAATATCATTCTCCGTATGCTACCCGATTCTTGCGCTCTAAGCATTATCCATTCAGGCTCTCCGGATCTGCCCTCTGCTACTGCTTGTTCCAGCTTCTCCATGCCGGCTCTCGTCTAATGTTCCCTCTCCTTTCACTTGATCGATCTTTCCCACAGATCCCGCACTGTTCCGTAGGTGCGAGAGGAGATGAGGGTCCGGCGTGCTTGTCATCGTGTGTCAGTAGGCAGTCACATGCGGATCGCCAGAGTGTCTATCATCTGGTCTGAACACCATATTCTGTCCAATTAATTCTGTTCAGTCTGTGGAAAGCAGACATCGTTCTAGCTCGAAAAGTGAGGCAACCCTCTCCCATGCTTCATTGATGGAAGATGGAAGTGAGAAGTAATAAACATAACAAACATGATCAACATATGCGTCAGAAGATGTAGTGCTGTGATAGTCAAAGATGTTCTGAGTCTGTTGCATTCGAGTGTTGCCAACGGCCGGATCTCGGATATACGGTTGGTAATCGATAAGCAATAGCAAGCATCCCGTCATTGTCTCTCAACTGTGTATCAAGCTTCAAGCATTCACTTGCGTCCTACTTGTGTGTTCGGCTTCCTGTCTTTCGCCGAATCATTACTCTTGAGGCGCGCATCACAGTTTCTTCCTGGTCAACACATTCTTTGGTGCTACCTCGCAACCGCCACACAGCATGGCCGAATCAGACGCAGACAAGGTATCTCGAATCGCACCGTCGCAAAGCATCCATTTGCCTATGCGAATCTATCTAACCAGAACAGATCCGCAACAAGCGCCTTGCCAAACTCGGAGGTGGCTCAGGACCATCATCGCCAGCGCCATCATCTTCTAGTGTCGAGCCTCCGCCAGCCTCACCTTCGCCTGCCTCACAGGCACAAGACAAGTCAGCAGGTGAGCCTGCGGGCAACCCTTTCGCCAAGCTAGGTGTCAAGAACGAGAACAAGCCGCCAACCAAGATCAACATCACACCTTCTGCCGCTCAGAAGCGCCCCAGCGAAGACTCGCCGCTCCCGAGATCACGTCCGCAAGCCTCAGAATCGCTCGAGATATGGGAGGATCGTCAACTCAGTCAGATCTTCCGTCTGTCGCTCAAGCCCGAAGTCGTCCGAGACGGATCATCGCAGCCTCTATACTATATCGAGAGTGTGCGAGGAGATCTGATCGAACAGAATGAGCCCCTCCAGCTCAAGACGAGCCTGCTGGACCAGGCCCTGCCTGAAGCCGCTGGCCTGCTGAATAACATTACACCGCTGGACTATCTACTGGCATGCTGGAAGCGCATCTCCAAAGCTTGTCGAAACATGAGGAGTACAGACACCGAGAATCCTAGATTCAAGGTCTTGATGGAGGCCAGACGGCTTTGTATGAGCTACTGCATCTTTGCAATCACCATGCCCGAGATGTTCGGTTTTGAGACGCCACCCGAGAATGCTCTAGCCAAGCACCTGCTCGCTGAACCTCAAAGCGACTCGGGCATCGATCACGACTTCCTCAACGAGGCTGTCTCGCGTTTCGAAGAGGACGAGTCAATCAAGGATGCCTTGATCGGCGCTGTGGAGCAACTCAGCAGACAGCTGGCCGTAATGTCTATGAACGACATCGAATACAAATACTACTTGACCGCCCTGCGAAACTTGATTCGCTACCCAAAAATCGTAGAGGCCATCACACAGTCACCCGCTTTCTTGCCTGCCGGAGTTGCAGCACAGGACATCGAGATGGTTACCATTCTGGGTCCCTTCTTCCGTCTCTCGCCGCTTCAGAACGGCGTTGCGCAAAGCTTCTTCACCACTCCTAGGTCAAAAGATAGAGCATACATCGTCAATGCCCAACGTTCCCTCCGCATGACACTCAACACGCATCAAGAAGAGCTATTTGACCTTGCTAACATGATCGTCAAATCTGGAAAAGAGCCTCGTGAGAGGCTGCTAGATTGGTTTGCTCACTGCATGAACACCAACCACAAGCGCCGTGCTATGAGAGTAGACGAGAAGACAACTTCATCGGATGGCTTCATGATCAACATCACAAACTGTCTTGATCGACTTTGTGATCCCTTCATGGACGCCACCTTCAGCAAGATCGACCGCATTGATGTCAATTATCTGAGAAGAAACCCTAGGGTTGACATCTCGGACGAGACCAAAATGAATGCCGACCAAAAGACCTCCGATGCCTTCTACGAACAGAAGGTCGAAGGTACCAACAACTTCATCTCTGAGATCTTCTTCCTCACGGTGGCTGCTCATCACTACGGTCCAGAGGCAGCCAGCACTAGAATGGAACAGCTGCAGAAGCAAGTAAAGCATATGGAGAAGGAGCTTGAGAGGTTCGAAGCGGACAGGCATAAGTACGCCCACGATGCTAGATATGCCACTCGCTTCGAGCAACACCTACAGAAGTTCAGAAACGATCTTGACAGGATGCACAGCACGATCCATGCGACGACTGGTGTTCTACTTGATGAAGTCTCTCAAGCAAGATCAATGCAGTTCATGAGATACGTGATCGTCTGGCTTCTCGGTTTGGCATCGGGACAGAAACTTCCTAAGGAGAAGTTGCGCCTACCCCTGCCTCAAGAGCAACCAGAAGTATTCAAGTGCCTTCCTGAATACTTCCTTGAGGATGTAGTGGATAACTTCAAGTTTATCACACGCAATATTCCTCACATCATCACTTCCACTCAATGCGAAGAGCTCGCAACCGTATGCATCACCTTCTTGCGTAACACCAACTACATCAAGAACCCTTATATGAAGGCTGGATTGGTCACCATTCTCTTCCACGGCGTGTGGCCTTTCGGAAGCAATTCAAAGGGTGTTCTTGGTGACCTCCTCAACGGTTCAGAGTTCTGTCAAAAGCATCTATTGCATGCACTCATGCAATTTTACATCGAGTGTGAAAGCACCGGAACGCATACAGCTTTCTACGACAAGTTCAACATCAGATACGAAATTTTCCAAGTCTTCAAGAGTGTCTGGGGAAATGTTGTTTACAGAGAGAGTCTTGGAAAAGAGGCAGAAGTCAACACCGAGTTCTTCATTCGCTTCGTCAACCTCCTGCTCAACGACGTGACATATGTGCTAGATGAGGTGTTCGGCTCCTTCACCAAGATTCATGATTTGCAAGAAGAACTCAAGGCTCCCGGAGCCGATAACATGGAGCAGGAATTACGACAAGAAAAGGAAGAAGCTCTATCTGAGCAGCAAGGCCGAGCCAAATCTTACATGGGCTTGACCAAGGAAACTGTGGCCATGCTCACGCTATTCACAGACGCTCTGGCTGGCGCTTTCACCATGCCAGAGATTGTACAACGTCTCGCAGACATGCTTGATTACAACCTCGAAACAATGGTGGGACCAAGAAGACGCAATCTCAAGGTCGAACAACCCGAGCAATACGGTTTCAAGCCTCGTGAATTGTTATCGGATTTGGTTGATGTTTATCTCAACCTTTCAGGCCGCGAAAACTTCCGTCAAGCGATTGCACGTGATGGTCGTTCTTACAAACCTTCAAACTTCGCACAGGCAGTGCAGCTCATGGAGAACTTTGCTCTCAAGTCTCCTGAGCAGATCAAGCAGTTCATCGCTTTGACCGACGCTGTTGCAATCGTGCACGCCCAGGAGATCATGGCCGAAGAGGATCTTGGCGAGATTCCGGATGAGCTTCTTGATCCTATCATGGGCTCGTTGATGGAAGACCCTGTGCTGTTACCAAGCAGTAGACAGATTGTCGACCGCAGCACCATCCGCTCGCATTTGCTCTCTGATGCCACCGATCCTTTCAATCGTGTTCCTCTGGCTATCGAGGATGTTGTGCCAGCTGAAGAAAAGAAGAAGGAGATCATGGAGTTTATTGAGATGAAGAGAAAGGAGAAGGCTGCAGCTACTTCTGGAGACCCGATGGATACCAGTGCGTGATCGACAGGTCGTTAATATCAGCGGTACAGGTAGACATTGCTGTATCAAGTCTTTTCCAGTTTATCTTTGCTCACTCCAAACCATCTAATCTCCAGTCTCATCTTTGATAAGGACACGTCGCGGTCGATTTCGCTGTCGAAATGGTCAACGATTGAGCAAGTTCCTTACTAAGCCGACCACTGAGTCACACGCTCTCCTCTAAGTATATAGATCACCTCCCTCCCTCTTCCCCCTTGCCTTTCTTTATTCCATACACACACACTCGTCTTCGGATTTGAGTTGTCCAATCTTTTGAACCCACCTGAGGTGGTCTGCGAGTCCGCTGCAGCGTTCTCCTGACCCTTCTAACCCACCCACTTGCCCTTTCCCTTCTCACCGGCAAGAGTCCCGCACACTCATGGCGTCAAACATAATGAGCGCTCTTTAGTAATCGACTCCGCCAAAACATCCTTTCCCTTCTTTCATCTTCGGGCCGTAATAGAATCATGTTGTCGTTCCCTCAGCGACTGGTTCGAAAGGTACCCTTTTTCCCTTTTCCTTTTGATGGTGGCGCCTCTTTTTTTTTTCTTTTTTCATTGGTGTTCTGGCTTTTTTTTTGTGAGCTGGGCGCTGGAGAAGAGATTTGTGTTGTTGGTGGTGTTGTGGTATTATTGCTTGTTACTGTGGCTTGTTGGCGTTGTTGCTGTTTGTGTCCGAGGTATGAGTATGATCCTGTTACCTTGGCTTTTGGTATGGTAACGAAGCGGTTGTGATTAGCAGTAACTTTAGTTGTCGTCCTCGAAATTGTCACATAATCGTAGTCGTAGCAGTCAAAACCTCACCGTTCTTCGCATCTTTGAGCAATGATGCTAGTGCCTCGATTGCTTGAGCACAGAACCCATCTTGCACTTGTCTCTTCGTCGAGGAATACTGCCTCTCAAAGCAGATTGCGTGGTCTTGAGCAGAGTGATGTGCATTCTGGTAGGATAGGTTTGGCACGTCAATAGTAGGCAGAGCGAAATTTAGCAGTGTGTCTTGCATCGATCCTGACAAACTAGACATGCTTGTTTCACTGAAAAGGTTTGGAAGATGTTTCGCACTCACACAAACAGCAGAATAGGAAAGAGCGACTGAAGTGGTGGTCAAATGAACGAGCCTCATCCCCAAACGCCGCAAAGTCCGGACGCAACCGTCACCATCAAAAGTCATCAAGGTCAGGCAACAATCACGCACCTCACAAGTTTTCCCGACCGAAACACACCAAAAAGTTCTCAAAACAGCAACATGCGTCCAGAAGGTCCTCGCGATACTGTTGTCGGTCCTGACAGTGGTCCCGCGCCACCATTCCCGTTGAAGTTGAATGGCGAAGTCGTCAAAGGTTTCGGCCGTGGCAGTAAAGAGGTATGTTAATTCAATCTTACCAAGTCTCCGACATCAGAAACAAATCACACAAAGTGAGTGATGAGAAGAGGAAATTTAAATACTGATCATTTACCCTCAGCTCGGCATCCCGACCGCCAACATCCCCATCTCAGGCCTCACAGTAGGCGGCCACCAAGACATCGAATCAGGCGTCTACTACGGCTACGCCTCCCTCTCCTCCACCAACAAAGTGTACCCCCAAGTAATGTCCATCGGCTGGAACCCCTTTTACAAAAACTCCGTCCGCTCCGTCGAAGTCCACGTATTGAACAAATTCGAAAAGGATTTCTACGGCAGTCATATGAATTTGGTCATTTTGGGATTCATCAGGCCCGAGTATGATTATGTTAGCAAGGAGAGTTTGATTGAGGATATTGAGTTTGATGTCGAGGTTGCGAGGAGGAGTTTGGAGAGGGAGGGGTATGCGAAGTTTAAGGAGGATCCGTATTTGTTGGAGTTTGAGGGTAAGAGTGGTGTTGCTAGTTGAAGAGGTGTTGATGGATGAAGGTAATGTAATGTTGATACGGCAATACACATAGAGGATGGAATCAAGAAAGAAGCAAATGTTACAACTCGATAATACTTCTACAGTTTGATCTTGTTCGAGCGACAAAGCAGCCCTTTGCTTGACCATTACAGCCATGCCAGCCCGGTTATGCAATTCTCCTTGAAGAATCCACCCTTACAAGCCATGTATCCAGTCCCCATGAATGGTATGCCAGCCAGCGCCACGCTAAAAACACAAGTGAAGCCATGAAGAAACACAATTATCCCGTCCCACGAGCCTGCCTAGCTCAGATCCATTTCATCGTCTGCAGGATGAGGATGTTGATGCTGTTGCTGCTCAGATCCAGGAGCAGCGCCACCAGTCTCATCTATCATGTCCATGAAGATGCTATCGTACTCATCATCATCGCTGCCAAAAGCCGAAGAGCGATCGCCATGCGCGTCTTGATTTTCGGACTGCTGGTTTCGACGATTCTCATCCTCTTGCATCAATGCCACCAAAGCTTCCAACTCTTCATTCTCTTGCTGCAAGATTGCGTCTGCTTCTTGGTCTAGCGGGTAGTCTGACTGCGATCGTGGATCCCAGGCCATCTGGTTGTTGTATGTGGGTAAGCCGTACTCTGACGAGTCTTCTTCGGCGTCTGGTAAATCGGGGTATAGTGGTGGCGCGGATCGTACTTGTTCGGCTTCCCATCGTCGCTTCTCTTTGAGATAGTCGAGTCTCGCCATCTTTGAAGAGTCAGTACCAGCATTGGATGATGTAGGAGTAAGGTGCGTACATCGTCTATTCTCGAGTCCCACTTATTGTCGTCGCGAGACTGGCGGACCTTGCGTAGGAACATGTCCCTTCGGCGTTCCCTCAATGCATCTGAGCGTGGTACCGGAGCTGTCTTCACCGGTCGAGATGAGAAGGGTACATGTGATTGCTGGTTCGAGGCTTGCTGAGGTGTTGAGGTTGTCATTGATGTGTCGAAGGACCAGAAGGAAGAAGATGAGGCTTGAACATTTGCGCGTCGAGGAGAGAGTGGCGACGGCACACTAGGAAGAAATTTGTGCGGTTGTGATGAGGTGGATCCGAAATTAGATGTCGCCAGCATATTTGATGTGTTTTTGTCTCCTTTGTCGTCCTGAAATGTCGTTCTTGGGCGCAGAGAAAGTGCTCCTTCCACGTCCCTGCCAATCGTATTGGAAGACGCGGCGGGTTCGCGATTGTCGGACTTTACGTGACGATGCCGAGGGTCAAGGTCTTGGCACATTTGCTCGTCTTGCTGAGACTTGCTCCACCTCTTTGGTTTTTTCCCGCTTCCCATTTAACTCTCACCAAAACGTCGATCGCAACCATGCATGCTACCGTAGCACTGTGCTTGCTCGCGCGCTTCTCTGCTTCCATCAACTGCGAGCGGGGTCGCCGTGGCAGGACCCACGGCGCTGGAGTATGAATAGCCGCCAGCGGCTTCTTCGATTGAAGCATTGGAATCGCATCCTGCTTCTCACATGATGGCAGACAAGATGGCGTATCTTTGGTTAGCATGCGGTTTGCTTGCCCTTCTATTTGACTATGCTTTGGCTCAAGAAGGCGATATATTACGCTATGTAGATCCACTGATCGGAACAGGCCTTGGAGGTATGGCTAAACCACAGGAGAAATTGGGCAACACCCGCTCCTATATTGACAATCGAGCAGGTCATGTCTTTGCTGGCGCTACTCTGCCTTTTGGTATGTTTCCCACATCGACTCTAAACACCATTGACTAATTCCTCATAGGCATGGCCAAAGCTGTCGCAGACGTCAATGGTGAAAACCAAGGTGGTTATGCGAGCGACTACAGTAACATTACAGGCTTCAGTCATATGCATGACAGCGGGACCGGAGGGTAAGTCATACCAGTTTTCCTTTATCACCTTCACATGATGAGCACTCTTTATATTATGTCATCAACCCATCGATACCCCTTGAGACCAATTTGAGTTTTGTCTGATTTTCATTCTTGTTACACTCTCACTTTCACAACAAGTTATTCAGAGCATACCTCTAACGCTCTCTGCGATATAGATCACCCTCGCTGGGGAACTTCCCGCTCTTCGCACACCCCGGATGTCACAACGACGATGTGAACGAATGCAAGTTCACATCAGTGGATAGAGCCACTCCGCAGGTCAACGGCTCCGTTCTGGCGGAACCAGGATACTTCACCATTACTCTCGAGAACGCAGTCCGCGCCGAAATGACTGTGACGAACCACACCGCCTTGTATCGCTTCTCATTTCCGGAAGGCCTCGCAGACATGCCGTTGAGCCCGCTGATCCTAGCGGATCTCATCGACCTTCCCAAGTCGAGAAGCAATGCATCGGTCTCTGTGGATCCAAATTCTGGAAGAATAGTTGGCAGTGGAACGTTCAGCCCTAGCTTTGGTATCGGAACATATGACCTACATTTCTGTACCGACTTCTTTGGCGCAAGCATTCGTGACACTGGCGTCTTCATGAACAACAGAGCTGGTAGCCAACCCAAGAATCTGAGTGTCGTGACCGATGGAGTAAACAATTCCCCCGAAATACTGCCAGCTGGAGCTTGGGTGCGCTTCAATGCACCAGAGAACAACGCAACACAAATCTCTGCTCGCGTGGGATTGAGCTTCATGAGCACTGCACAAGCATGCTCGAATGCCGAGCTAGAGATCCCCAATATCGACTTTGAGAGTACCCGTTCCGCCGCCCGAAAGGCCTGGACAGACAAAATGAGTGTTATTTCTGTCACGCCCGGTAGTGTCAGCGACGAGTTTCAGACCATCTTCTGGAGTGGGCTCTATCGTGCTTCCATCAGTCCGCAAGACTATACGGGCGAAAACCCCTTATGGAACAGCACAGAGCCTTACTATGACTCCTTTTATTGTATCTGGGACTCATACCGCAGTATCCATCCTTTGATCACACTCTTCGATCCAGAGTCTCAGGCACTGATGATCAGGAGCTTGTTGGACATATATCGATACGAGGGAAAGCTTCCTGACTGCCGCATGTCATTGTGTAAAGGGTTCACTCAAGGTGGCTCCAACGCCGACGTCGTCCTTGCTGACGCATATGTCAAGAACATGACTCAAGGTATCGACTGGGCACTCGCATACGAGGCTGTTGTATCGGACGCCGAAGACGAGCCCTTGAACTGGGCAGTTGAAGGTCGAGGTGGCCTTGCGAGCTGGAAGTCACTTGGTTACATCCCTGCCGATGACTTCGACCCTTACGGTGTTGGTCCTTTCACTCGAAGTATCTCTCGTACTGTCGAGTATGCATACAACGACTTCTGTATTGCAGAAATGGCACGTGGTCTTGGTCACACAGAAGACTATGAGAAGTATGTTGCGCGTTCTGAAAATTGGAGAAATCTCTACAAAGAAGATCAGAACTCCACCATCAATGGAACAGAAACTGGCTTTACTGGCTTCTTGCAGCCAAAGTTCATGAATGGTACTTGGAGTCAGCAAGATCCCATCTTCTGCTCTCCTCTTCTCAACTTCACGTCCTGCTATCTCAATCCTGACGGTCATGAGACTTATGAAGGGTCATCGTGGCTTTACACAACATACGTTCCTCAGGACATGGCATCTCTGATCACCACTCTCGACGGACCAGATTCATTCGTCAGACGTCTCGACTATCTCCACGAAAGCGGTCTACTCTACATCGGCGATGAGCAAGGCTTCCTCCCAGTATACCAATACCATTATGCCGGCAAACCAGGCAAAAGCGCCGCACGAGCACACACCTACATACCATCCCAATTCAACACAAGCGTTAACGGCATCCCTGGCAACGATGACAGCGGCGCCATGGGCTCTTTCATCGTCCTAGCAATGATGGGGCTCTTCCCCAACCCGGGTCAAAATGTCTATCTCATCACGCCTCCATTCTTCCCTGAAATCAGCATTACGAACAAGATTTCTGGCAACAAAGCAACGATCCGAAATGTCAACTTCGATGCAGAGTATAAGAATGTTTATATTCAGAGTGTTACGCTGAATGGGGTGGCTTATACGAAGAATTGGATTGGACATGAGTTTTTCGTTGATGGAGGTGTGCTTGAGTTGACTCTGGGGCCTGGGGAAAGTGCTTGGGGTACTAGGTATGAGGATCTGCCTCCCAGCCTTTCCACAGGTTGAGCGCTCGGAGAGGTAGATGCGATTGAGTTTCATATCTTCTACTTGGGTATCGCAGAGAAAGTGGCCTGGATGGGTGCCACGACCTCATTGTAAAAGTCTTGACGGAACTTCTCATGCCTAAAGTTCTTCGTCACATCTCTGCCGGGAAACTCAAATCTTATACATAATCGACATGCATCGCCATACAAATCTCCTGCATCCAAGAAGACCTGGTCGAGCAAAATATTTGCCGTCTCGTAGTCTTCCATGATACTGTTGCTGCCGGTTCCTGTGCTTCCTTGCTTGCTCAGCTCATCGAAAGGGCGGTTCAGACATAATTCTATTAGTAAGATGCCAAGAGCAAAGACTGCTTCGTTGCGTATCAGCTTGCTCTGAAACCGCCGAGTGCTCGTTGCTTTGTTCACCTCGGTCGAAATACAAGGATTTGCAGCAAAGATGTTGTTTGTCGTGTTCTTCTCCAAGAAAAAGTACAACCCAGCCTTGTCCCAGGTATCTGTGAGCCAGGGCGTATCATACAATAGCAAAGTTGCCCATGCGGCTGCCGCTGCAATTTCAAATCGTTTGCGTCGACTCAGGCTTAGATGTGCAACTGGCGTTTTCGGGGACATTAGAGACTCAAGAGTGACAGGCTCTGTTGACGGCAGGTGAGCCTTGGCCACTGGTGCTATATGTACACGTTTCTTCTCTCCAGGTGTGAGCAGAAAGCCTAAGTTGCTGCCATCTTTCTCCAACTCCTGCAAGAAGTGGCATAGTGACTTTATCTCGGTCAGACTTGGCGCTGACGAGGCGGCCGAGATGCTTGGTGAAGGTAATGGGCTGGGTGTTTGCGGCTGCTTTCTGGAGAAGAAACTCTTCTTGGGAGTTGTCGCCTGCTGAACCGTCGGACCATGAATCACATTCACAGATCTGAGAGCAAGTACCTGCACGCCTTTTGTCGCGGGCGAGTTGCTGGACTGCCCTTCTATATGTGTCCGGATCTTTTGCCATTCTGGTCCGTTTGCTATAGCCACGCCGCCCGAAGACTTTGTATACGATAAGGATACCCCAAATTTGGGGAGACCGGCCGGTGGATTGGATTGCCAATCAAGGTCCAAAGAGGTCGAATGTCGATCGGAACAGGAGCAGTGCCAGCAGGCATCGAGTGTGTCTTTGATATCACATGCGTGTTGACGGATGGCGTCGAACTCGCGCACGTTGAATCGAGCTTGCAGAGTCTGTACCATAGGCGACGACTGTCCTTTGAAGATCTCTGACCTTCTAAGGCATCCACTGAGCTGGTCGTTTCGCTCCTGGAGTTGATCGATCAACTTTTTTGTTTTCTTTGAGCTGACTGCTCGTTTTATCTTCCGCCACTCATACTCCATCCGAGCAAGTTGTTCTCCTGACCATCTCGGCTGTACGATTTTAGCATTGTTACCTTCTCAAATTGGCCGGGCGAGGATGCGCACCTTCCCAAGCGAATCGAGACAAAGCTCTTCCATCAATTCGCTGACCGTAACTTCCATCCTTCGGATTTCTCGCATGAACAAGTCGTGCTTTCCTGGATAAAGCTCTTGCAATCGAGCTCCGAGCTCGTCATAATTTGGCTCGTGCAAACCTATCGTCTCAAATGTTCCGTACAAGAGGTCTTGCTGAATTGACACGGCGTCCTTGATCTCCAGCAGCAAATCGTCGTACTTCAAATAATTTCCGCTGTACTCGAGAAACTCACGATAGCTTTGCATCGCCATAACAACAAGGGGTACACCTCCCAACACCAAGCCAGCGACCTCAGCCATTGTTTGCAGGAAGATCCGGTGCAAACCAGATAACTGTCCAGCCGACCCCTGTCTCAACATTAATATATCAATTCCCAGTGTGTTGCCCCGCACAAGGCTGAGGATGCTGCAGATGATCACCTCATCACGCCAATCATGTTGCCGCCACCAAATCCTGATAAGAACGAGCAATTCCAACAACGCAAGCTCGGTCGCAATTTTACCTCCGCCTACGGAATCATGTCTATCTCGACGCTCTATCGAGACGCACTACAGAAATATGGAAAGCTTGTTCTGGACTTTGAGGAACATGCCTCGCCCCTGGCACCGACGTTTCAAGCTCACAGTGTAGGCATCAAAGACGAGTATGGTAGACTACGGATCTGGGGGGAACAGACTCGAGCAGTGCTACCTGAAAAGGCGAGACATTCGCTCGATGAACAGCTTCGCGAAAACGAGCAGACAAGAAACATAATTCTCAGAACATTACGGCGTTTGACAAACCACATTGAAACAGGTGGGTGGAAGAATCAGCAAGCCGGAAGCCAAGCTAATACCGGGTTTCAGTGAACGATCAACTGAACGCCCTTCATACTCAATCGAGCCAAAGCTCAGTTCAATCATCACGTTTCGGTGGTTGTGACGACTTCTCTTCCTCAGATGAAAGTCTGTCCACACAAAGCTCTGCCCCTGGACCCCCGAAGTCCAGACTTTGCAAAGCTATCGAATCCGTTTTCGATGGTATCCGCTCACTATACCGTATCTCTGCTCTCTTGAAGCGGCCCCGCAATGCCAACAAGTACCTCAGGTCAAGAAATATGATAATGCCTTCCCAGGCCACCTTGAGGGCAGAAGAAGACCATGCTCATATTCTGGAGAAGATGCGCCAGTGGAGACACCTCACGATGCGATCGCAAGTCGGTGGTGACGAAGAGAGAGCTGTAACCTTAGACGACATCATAAGTAGAAAGCTGGACGAAAACCACGAGCTGGCAGATATCACCTTCCTATGCCAAAGGCTTACATGGGCCAACAAACTTCGACGCAGCCAGTTCAAGTATTGGGAAGAAAGTCCCGATATTCCGGAAACACAAGAGGAGGACATAGTATCCCGATCGAATTCGAAGAGAGTAGAGACCAAAGATTTGTCAGCTACTCAAACGTCTTTCTCGAGTGTGGCAATCTCAGCTTTGGCCGAGACCAGAACAGAAGCTGGTCGTCTACGGACTGAACACACCAACTCTGTGGTTGGTGGATCAAACGCTATCAGGGTTCCAGATATCCCAGAATGCTCGAAGACAGATTCTGAGTTCGAATGCCCTTTCTGCCATCTCGTGCTCAGCTCGGACAGAATGCAAGACAGAAGGGCTTGGAAGTGAGTGTTGTCTGCCACGATCGTTGTGAAACTGCAGCAAGAAGCTGACAAACAATACAGACGGCATGTATTTCGCGACCTCAGACCGTACGTATGCAGTTTCAAGTCTTGTCTAGATCCTGGCAGACTGTTCATCACGCGACACGACTGGATCTACCACGAACAACAAATGCACAGGCGGAAATGGATCTGCCCGGAAGATTGCAGGGAGACTTTTCGTTTGAAATCAGCCATTATTGAACACATCCATAATGACCACTTCGACGGCCTGGAAGCGCATCAAATCTCGACATTTGCAGACATGTGCGAGAGAGAGATTGATGTCACCGAGTCGGAACAATGCTTGATCTGCTTAGGGACGATGTCGCTGTTCCGACTACAGCAGCATCTCGCCACACACATGGAAGAGATCGCGTTGTTTGTTCTCCCGTTACCGCCTCAAGATGACGAGGCTGAGGGAAATTACGATGATCTGAACGAAGAGTCGTTTCTTGGCTCGGAAGACCTGCCTGGACAGGCAGAGACAAGTTACGAGGAAGATCAAGTGCTTGTGAGTGGAACCAGACACGGTAGACCAGAGGAGGATCTTGGTTCGCTAGGTGAAGGTAGTGAGGTCGGGCAGAGCTCAGCTGCTGTCATCCTGGAGAACGGTAAGCCGTCACATATCTACGATGAGACAGCTGAAGAGATCAAGAAACTCGAGGAAGAGAAAGCTAGACTCCAGGCCGAAAGTCTGATTAACGCTCTCAAGGCTCTCCAAGCCGAGATCAAAGCTACAGCCGACGCCGCCAATGAGAAGAACAAGGTCGTGCAGGCAGAGTCTGACAAGATTGCTGCTCTGCTTGCAGACTTCGAGGCCAAACGTCTTGAGAGGGA